>OOCN01000005.1_pt1 | contig 265417 bp, 229 predicted proteins | sample 1671361 | NCBI WGS metagenome assembly OOCN01 (sample SAMN06348149, study PRJEB24527) | human gut metagenome | biome: human gut; feature: ankylosing spondylitis patient; material: feces | host: Homo sapiens | place: China | collected 2015-10
CCACATCCGCATATTCTGTTGGCCACCGTGTTCCGGCGACGTGTATTATTATAGCCAAACACCACGTAAATGTCAAGCATTTTCGGCAAAAAAATCAAAACTTTTTTATATTTTTGTAAACAACTGCAAAATTAACGTAAAATCGTCAAAACAAAACGTGCTGCTGCTTGCTTTTGCGCCATAATCTGTTATAATATTAGCAATGACTAGGGAGGTGCGACACTTATGTGGACACGTACACTTTTAAAAGATAACGCCAAGCAGGCGCTCAAGGGGCGCTACTGGCGCAGCTTTTGGATCTGCTTGGCCCTCAGCATTGCAGGGCTGGGCGGGGCAGGTGCCAGCAGCGGCAGTGCAGCGCGGCAGGCAGTGGATACCACGACGGGGGATACATCCTCGGTCTACGACATCCTCAGCGGCATCCCGGACAGTATGCTCATGGCGTTGGCCGTCGGCGCACTTATCGGTGCGGTCATCAGTATCTGCTGGGTGCTGTTCGTGCTGTACCCGCTCAACGTCGGTCGCTGCCGCTATTTTATGGAGAGCCGCCAGTCCCTGACCCCGGCCTCCACTGTCGTCAGCACCTTCCGCCGCCCCTACGGCAACCCTATTGTTGTGCAGCTGCTCACCAATTTAAAAGTCACGCTGGGCTACATCCTGCTCATCGTGCCGGGTGTCTACTGGTCGTACTGCTATGCGCTTGTGCCTTACCTGCTGGCTGAAAATCCCTACATGACCGCCACCCGCGCCATGGAGCTGAGCAAGGAAATGATGGAAGGCGAAAAGTGGAACTACTTCGTCCTGCAGCTGTCCTTCTTTGGCTGGCTGCTGCTCTGCGCGTTCACCCTCGGCATTGGCGGTTTCTTCCTGGAGCCGTATATGCAGGCCACCTACGCCGAGTTTTATGCCGCCATGCGCAGCAAGGCCCTTGCCACGGGTATGTCCACCACCGATGAACTGGGCGGCTTTGTGCGCCATGATACCTTTTAATTAGAACTATGCTATACCGCCGCAGGAACGGGCCGAAAAACCGTTTCTGCGGCGCTTTTTGTTGGAATGGGGCGCAAGGTTTCACACATCTTCAAACCATTATCGCAAAATTATCACATTTTAAAAGTATAATAGAAGCAACCAATGTAAAAGGGAGTGTGCGCACTTTGATCGAAGTAGAGCATCTGACAAAGCGCTACGGCGGCCACACAGCGGTGGATGATATCAGTTTCACCGTCGAGGATGGCTGCATCTACGGCTTGCTCGGCCCCAACGGCGCGGGCAAGTCTACCACCATGAATATCATCACCGGCTACATTTCCGCCACCGACGGCACGGTGAAAATCGACGGCCACGACATTGCCGATGAACCTGCCGCCGCGAAAGCCTGCATCGGCTACCTGCCGGAGCTGCCGCCGCTGTATCAGGATATGACCGTGCAGGAATATCTGCTGTTTGTGGCCGAGCTGAAAGGCACCCGCAAAAAAGCCGACCGCGCCGCCGCAGTGGAAAAGTCCGCCGCCCGCGCGGGCTTGCAGGGGATGGAGCACCGCCTCATCCGCAACCTGTCCAAGGGCTACCGCCAGCGCGTGGGCATTGCCGCCGCGCTGCTGGGCACGCCGAAAGTCATCATCCTTGACGAGCCAACCGTCGGTCTGGATCCGGCGCAGATGATCGAGATCCGCTCTCTCATCCGTGACCTGGGCAAGACCCACACGGTCATTTTGTCCAGCCATATTTTGAGCGAGGTCCAGTCCGTCTGTGACCGGGTTCTCATCATTGCCCACGGCAAGCTGGTGGCCCAGGGTACGCCGGAGGAACTGGCCGCCCAGCTGACCGCGAAGGGAACTATCACCGCCACGGCCCAGGGCAGCCGCGATACCGTTGTGTCCGCTGCATCCGCTGTGCCCGGCCTGACCGATGTAAAAGTCACCGACGAAAAGGGCGGCGAGGTCAGCTTTACCGCCGTCAGCACTGCGGGAACAGATCTGCGCGGCGCACTCAGCCTGGCGCTGGCCCAGGCGGGTTGCCCGGTGCTGAGCCTGAGCGCTGAAACCATGAGCCTGGAGGATGTGTTCCTGCAGCTGACCGAAGCCCCGGACGCGGCAGGGGAGACGACCCCCGCACCCGAGACGCAAACCGAGGAAAAGGAGGCGAACGGCGATGACAGCGATCTTTAAACGTGAGGTCAAAAGTTACTTTACCGGCATGATCGGCTGGGTCATAGCGGCGGTCAGTCTGTTCTTTTTGGGACTGTACTACACGAACCGCAACCTGCTCTACGCCTCGTCGGATTTCGCGTCGGTACTCTACACCATGACGATGATCTTGCTCTTCCTTCTGCCGGCCATCAGCATGCGCAGCTTTGCCGAGGAACGCAAAAATAAGACCGACCAGCTGCTTCTGACCAGCCCGGTCAGCATCCCGGCCATCGTGGCGGGCAAATTTCTGGCCGAGGTTGCCGTGTTCGCCATCCCGCTGGCGGCGGCGGTGCTCATGCCGCTGATTTTAAAAGCCTTCGGTACGGTATCACTGGTGGCGGCGTACAGCGCCCTGCTGGGCTATGTCCTGCTGAGCGCGGCCTGCCTGGCCGTGGGTACTTGGATCTCGGCTTTGACCGAGAACCAGATTCTCGCCTACCTTGCCACCTTCGGTGCGCTGCTCGTCGCTTATCTGATGAACGGTATCAAAACGATGTTCACCACCGGCAACCTGCTGGCGTTCCTCGTGTTTACTGTTGTGCTGCTGATTGCGGCCATCCTCGTGGGCGTCATCTGCAAGCGGCTGACGGCAGGCGCTGCGGTGTTCTGCGTCGGCGCGGTCGTGCTGTTCATCCTGTTCCAGCTGCGCCCAGCGTGGCTGCTGGCGGCCTTCAACGCTGTACTGTCGGCGCTGGCCCTGTTTGAACCCTTTGCGGACATCGTGGGTGGTATGTTCAGCATCCCGGCCATTGCCTACTATCTGTCCGTGATTGGGCTGTTCCTCTTTTTGACCGGGCAGGCGCTGGAACGCCGCCGCTGGAACTAAGGGAGGTGCCGCACAATGAAAAAACCAAATCTGAAACTCCCGCAGGGCGGCAGCAAACGCGCCCTGCACAGCGGCCTGTACGCAAGCGTGCTGGCCGCCGTGGCGCTGGTCGTGGTCATTCTGCTCAACCTGGTTATCCGCGCCCTGCCCACCAAATACACCCAGTACGATATTTCCACGACCTCGCTGTTTACCTTGAGTGAGACGACCGAGAACCTGCTGCATGAGCTGAACGCCGACGTGACGGCCTACTACCTGGCCGAGAGCGGGCAGGAGGACGACAACATCACCCGCCTGCTGGATCGCTATGCGGGCGAGAGCAGCCATTTCAGCTGGCAGCAGCGCGACCCGGTGCTCTACCCGACCTTCGCCCAGCAGTACGACGGGGCCTCCACCGGCAGTGTCGTCCTCGTCAGCGGCGACAACAGCGAAGTGCTGTCCTATAACGATATGTACGAGCTGGATCTGGAGAGCTACTACTCCACCGGCAGCGCCAATTACAGCTTCCAGGCGGAAAACGCCATTACCTCCGGCATTGCCAAGGTCACGCGGGAGACGTCCTACCAGCTGTACGAGCTGACCGGCCACGGCGAGGCGGCCCTGTCCGGCGACTTTACCGACACGCTGAACAACGCGGGCGTCACCACTGCCGAGCTGAACCTGACCACGGCGGGCAGTATCCCGGCGGATGCCGCTGCGGTGCTCATCAATGCGCCCGGGGCCGACCTGACCGACGCAGAAACAACGATTTTGACTGACTACGTTGCAAACGGCGGCAAGCTGTTTGTGGCCACCGACTTTACCACCGACACGCCCAACCTGGACACGTTGCTGGCCGCCTGCGGCATGGCCCGCCAGCCGGGTCTTTTGATCGAGACGGACACCGACCACTACCCCTATGGCTACCCTCAGACCTACCTGCTGCCCACGCTGGCCAGCAACGAAATTACGGCGGGCGTGTCCCAGAATATGATGGTCTACACCCCCATCGCCCAGGGCATCACCACCGATGAGGACAGCGAGTTCAGCTTTACCGATCTGCTGACCACAGGCGACGCAGCCTACTCGATGGAGAACTACGCCACCGCCGAGACCGCCCAGAAAGCCGACACCGACCCTGAGGGCACCTTTGCTGTGGCCGTGGCGGCGGAGAACGTCACCACTGGCGCACGGGTAGTCTGGGTCAACTGCCCGAACCTGTTGCTGTCCAACATCAACCAGGCCGTCTCCGGCGGCAACGCGCAGTTTCTGGGCAGCGTCGTCAACTGGATGAATGGCGAACAGACGACCGCCGTCATCAGCGCTAAGAGCATGAGCGCGGCCTCGCTGAGCGTGCCGACCTCGGCCGCACTGCCGCTGGGCGTGCTGTTTACGCTGGTGCTGCCCATCATCTGCCTGATTGCGGGTGCGGTGGTTTGCGTCGTGCGCCGCCGCAGATAAGGAGCCGCCATGAAAAACACAAAAAAGATGCTGCCGCTGGTGGTGCTGGTCATTGTCATGGCGGTGCTGGTCGTGCTGCTGGCCGTATTGCAGCGCGGGGACGATACCACCGACGCGACGCTGCCGCTGTGCAGCTTTGCGGTGGAGGATATCGACCGTCTGGCCTACGCGGGCAACAACCAGGATGTGACGCTGGTCAAAAACAGCTCCAGCGACTGGATGCTGGAATCCGACCCAACATTGCCGCTGGACCAGACGAAAACCGCCAGCCTTGTAGAGAGTTACGCCAACCTGACCGCCCAGCGCAAGCTGGAGGGCAGTGACCTGACCGACCTGCCCGAAAAGAGCGCTACCCCCCAGATGACCATTGCCATCGGCGCGGGAGAGGAGAGCGTCAGCCTGACCGTTGACCAGCTGAACAGTGTGGCCGATGTCTATTACGTCTACGACGACACCGGCGCGGCCTACACGGTCAAACGCAGCGATTTGGCTACCTTGAGCAAATCTGCCCGTGACCTGTACAAGGCACAGACACTGACCGACAAGACGCTGGATGATGTGGTGTCGATGCAGATGAATGACCTGGACTTCACCCAGACTGACGGCAGCTGGACGCTGACCAACGATACGGGCTACGCCCTGAACCAAAGCAGCGTCAAAAAGATGGTCAACACGATCTTACAGATGCAAACGGCATGGACCATCACGACGCCAGACGCAGACAGCGCCTACGGCCTGGATGACCCGGATGTGACCGCAACGCTGACCTTCACCGACGGCACAAGCCTGACGGTGCGGTTTGGCACGGAGGCCACCGACACCACCGACAGCCTGTGCTACCTTGCCAGCGACGCCGCGCCCACCGTGGTGTATGAGGTGAACGCCGACCACAAGGCAGCTTTTGCCGTGACGAAGGAGACGCTGCATGACGCCACCGCCACCGCCGAGACGGCAGCGACCACTGACGTGGTAGCCCAGTACCCGGTAGGCGGTGAGAACGACTACGCCGCCAGCCTGCCGGACTAACAGATACAAAAGAGAGGGCGATGCTGTCCCTCTCTTTTTTCTTGCCCCGGAAGAGGAAATATGCTACTATACATATAAGGTAGTGCCATTGCAGGGGCCGGGTATGCCCGGCCCGCACGTGTAAGGAAGATGCCCATTTATCCGTTGATTTGCAGGGGGGACGCCTCGCCCCGCCGCACCTTCCCACAGCCGCCCCTAGAAAACCGAAAGGAGAACTCTGCCCATGAAAACCCTCCTTCCTATCCTTGCCGCCCTTCTCCTTACCGCTTGTGCCTCCGCCTCGGCCTCCACGGCCACCCCCGCGCCAACAGAACCCCCCGCCTCCACGGCCGCAACCCTGACCCTCGAACAAAAAGTCGGTCAGCTTTTCATTGTCCGGCCGGACGCCCTCGATTTGACCCTCTCCCAGGAGACCATTGACGATCCCAGGGCCGACGGTGTGACCCAAGTGACCGACGCCATGCGGGAGACACTGCAGCAATACCCGGTGGGCGGCATCTGCCAGTTTGGCAAAAATATCGAGTCACCGTCCCAGCTGGCGCGCTTCAATAAAGACTTGCAGGCCGCCAGCGCCACGCCGCTGTTCATCACGGTGGATGAGGAGGGCGGCATGGTCGCGCGGCTGGCGAACAACGACGCCTTTGACCTGCCCCGCTATGCCAGTGCCGCCGCAGTGGGTGCATTGGGCGATCCTGAGAACGCCCGCGCTATGGGGCAGACCATCGGCGGGTACCTGAAAACCTACGGCTTCAATATGGACTTTGCGCCCGATGCTGACGTGAACACCAACCCGGATAACCCCATCATCGGCGAGCGTGCTTTCTCGTCGGATGCCGCCACCGCTGCCCAAATGGCCGCCGCTGCGGCGGAGGGTCTGCGGCAAAACGGCATCCTGCCCACGCTCAAGCATTTTCCCGGCCACGGCGATACTGCCGAGGACAGCCACACCGACCTGGCCGTGACCTACAAGACCCGCGAAGAACTGGAAAACTGCGAGCTGCTGCCCTTTGCGGCGGATACCGGACTGCACGCTGTCATGGTGGGGCACATCGCCGCGCCGAACGTGATCGGCAGCGACACCCCCGCGACCCTCTCGGCGGAGCTGATTGCGATGATTCCCGACACAGAGAACACGCTGATCGTCACCGACTCACTTTCGATGGACGCCATCACAAAAGCCTACACTCCCGGAGAGGCTGCCATTCAGGCCATTCAGGCGGGGTGTGATGTACTTTTGATGCCAAACTCCCTGCCGGAAGCCTACGATGCTGTCCTTGCCGCGGTGCAAAACGGCACGATATCCGAAGCCCGCCTTGACCAAAGCGTCAACAAAATCATGCATTATAAACAACAATTTGCAGTGTAGGGGCGGGGCTCTGCTCCGCCCGCATCTGACGCACACTATAATGTATAAACGAGGTACCCCATGTCCAACACCATTTGGGCCGTCGATGGCTCTTTTTTCGCTCAGCGCGTCTCGGGCATCCAGCGCTATTCCATTGAGCTGCTGGCCGCCCTGGATCGCATTGTGCCGCCCGATTTTGTGGAGATCGTCACCCCGCAGGGCGTGACCACCCCGGCCTACCAGAACATCCGGGTCGTGCCCTTCGGCACCCGCCGGGGCCTTGCCTGGCAGCAGCTGGATTACCCTGAATATTTAAAGCGGCGCGGAGCCAAGGGCCTTGCTACGTGCAACATTATTCCATGGTTCGGCTTCCGCGGCATTGCAGTCGTTCACGATGTCTGCTACCGTGCCCGGCGCGATTTTTATACGTCCGGCCGCGACCGCCTGAGCGCCGCCTGGCACTGCCTGCAATACTGCCGCATTGCCCAAAAGGCCGAGCGCATCATCACGGTGTCGGAGTTTTCCAAATCCGAAATTCACAAATATTACGGTGTGCCGCTGGAAAAAATGAACATCGTCTACAACGCCTGGCAGCAGATGCAGCGCCTGGCACCCGATGACGGCATTTTTGCCAAGCATCCGCAGCTGCAAAGGGGTGCGTACTATTTCAGCATGGCGAACCTGCTGAAAAACAAAAACTTCCCCTGGGTGCTGCGCGCGGCCAAGGCAAAGCCCGACGCGGTATTTGCCATTGCGGGTGGCGGTAGCCTGGCCGCCGAGGCCGAGCGCCTGGGGCTGGCCGACCTGCCCAACGTGCTCTACCTCGGCTATGTCGCCGACGGTGAGGCCAAAGCGCTGATGGCCCACTGCAAAGCGTTCCTTTTCCCGACGCTCTACGAGGGGTTCGGTATCCCGCCGTTGGAGGCCGTCGCCTGCGGTGCGCCTGAGATCATCGTCAGCGATACCCCCTGTATGCGCGAAGTCTACGGCGACTGCGCCGCCTATATTGATTTGAGCACCAACCCCGGCGATGTTTCTGCCGTTACCCCGCCCGCCGCCGCCCCTGCCGCCCTGCTGGAAAAATACAGCTGGGACAAAAGCGCTGCGAAACTGCTGGAAATCCTGCAAAAATAAAGCATAGGCAGTACCGTTACAAAGCGGCGTTGCCTATGCCGGAAGCACTAGGAACAAGCCGGCCTGCGGATTGCACACCAAGCAATCCGCAGGCCGACTTTTTTTACCTCATCCCAAACTTCCTGTCCAAACTCCTGTATTGCAGCGCCTCGGACAGATGCGCGGCGTCTAAAACATCACTTCCGTCCAAATCGGCCACGGTGCGGGCTACCCGCAAAATGCGGTCATAGGCGCGGGCACTGTATCCCAGCCGTTCAAATGCGCCGCGCAAAATTTTCTCGGCGGCGGGGGTCATGCGGCAGTAGCGGCGCAGCGCACTGGAAGGCAGCTGCGCGTTGCAGCGCACGCCGCGCAGGGCCTTGTACCGCTCTCGCTGCAAGGCGCGGGCGGCCATGACCCGGGCGCGGATGTCGGCACTCGGCTCGCCGCCTAACTCCGACGACAAATCGTCATATTCCACCGGGAGCGCTTCAACGTGCAGGTCGATACGGTCCAGCAGCGGCCCCGAAATGCGCCGCCGGTAGGCATCCACGGCACTGGGCGTGCAGGTACACTCCCGCGTCGGGTGGCCTAAGTAGCCGCACTTGCAGGGGTTCATGGCGGCCACCAGCATAAACTTACAGGGGTAGGATGCCGACCCATGCACGCGGCTGACCGTGACTTTGCCATCCTCCAACGGCTGGCGCAACACCTCCAGTGTGTCGCGGGCAAACTCCGGCAGCTCATCCAAAAACAGCACACCGTTGTGGGCCAGGCTCACCTCTCCGGGGCGGGGCACAGACCCGCCGCCCACGATGGCGGTGGAACTGACACTGTGGTGCGGGCTGCGGAACGGCCTTTCCCTGACCAGTCCCGCGCCGCCGCGCAAAAGCCCGGCCACTGAATAAATCGCGCTCGTTTCCAGCGCTTCCTCATAGGTCAGCGGCGGCAGAATGCCCGGCAGCCGCTTTGCCAGCATGGACTTACCGGTACCCGGCGGGCCGACCAACAGCAGGTTGTGCCCACCTGCGGCGGCAACCTCCATGGCGCGGCGGGCCTCGCTCTGCCCGCGCACATCGGCCATATCCGGCCCCAGCCAGACACCGTTTTCGTCGTATCCTTCGGGCGTGGCCGGAGTGATGGGATCTGCGCCGCACAGGTGCAGCACAACATCCTGGGCACTGCGGGCAGGGTAGACGGTCAGCCCTTCGGCCACAGCGGCTTCGGCAGCGTTCTCGGCGGGCAGAAACAGCTCCTTCACGCCGTTCTGCACAGCGGCCATCGCCATGGGCAGAACGCCGGTCACGGGGCGTAATGTGCCGTCCAGGCCAAGCTCCCCTAAAAACGCCCGCTCGCTGCCGGGGACGGGCAGCTTGCCCTGCGCGGCCAGAATGCCCACGAACACCGGCAGGTCGTATACCGGCCCGGTCTTGCGCACGTCGGCGGGGGCCAGGTTGATGGTAATACGGCTGGCGGGCCACTCGTAGTGCAGGTTCTTGATGGCACTGCGCACCCGCTCACTGCTCTCCTTCACCGCCGAATCCGGCAGGCCCACCAGATTGAACTGCGGCAGCCCGCCGGACAGATCGGCTTCCACCTGCACGATGTACCCGGCTAACCCGGTCACGCCGAGGCTTGTCACTTTTGCATACATAGGCGGCTCCCTTTACAGTTTTTCCACGCCGGGAATCAGCGCGGGGTCATACATGACTTCGGAATGGTTGTCCAGCACAAGCTCCCGGTGCAGCAGGTGCCCGGTCTGTGCGTCCAGTGTCTCCTTGTAAATCTTCGATACACGGTAATATTTGCCGCCCTCTTTTTGGAAGTGGTGCCCTTCCTCCACAATGCGGTAGCGGCAGGGCAGGGGGCGCTCACAGCGCAGCTCGGCGTAGAGGTTGTCCTCATCGCACCACAACAGCAGCTGGAACGTCTGGTCCGTCTCATTTTTAAAACGGTAGTCGCCGTTATTGTAAAACACCGACGTGCCGGAACTGAACGGCACCCGCGGCCCCTCGTCGGGGGCCAGCGCGTCGGAGTGCTTGTGGAACTCGGTCACGGTCAGAGGGCTTACCAGCACAACGCGGTGAATCGTGTTTGCCAGGTTGCACAGCCCGCCGCCGATGCCCGGCAGAATATGATTACGCACCAAAATCCGCCCATCCCGGTAGCCTTTGCGCTTGGTCGTCTTGCCCACCCGATGCCAGAAGGAAAACGTCTCGCCCGGGCGGATGAGAATGCCGTTGAGCCTTTCATTGGCAAGGCGGATGTTGACGGCCTTGTTCTCCTGCAAGACTGGGTCGATGCCCTTGCCGCGCTTGATGAGGTGCGAACTGTACTGCGCCACTATGCAGGGCAGAGGCGCGGTATCCTGCGTGTCGGCATAGTTTTCCTGTGCGAAAAAATTCTTGATATGGCGCTTGCAGATTTCCTTTTGCAGCGCAATTTTGTAACAGGTCGGGCTGATATCGCAGAACATGAAACTGCCTCACTTTCCTATGCCGTCCAGACGGCCCCGGCGGCGCGGGTCACGGTGGTAAAACCAGAGGATGACTTTTTCCAGCGCACGCTTTTTGCCATAGTGCGTCTCGCCGGGCAACCGGATGAAATCCACAAGGATGCTGTCCAGCCCGGCGCTGTTTGCGCCGCGGATATCCCGGAACACCTGGTCACCGACGCAGACGACCTGCTCGGGCGTCAGGCCCAGCATGGCGCAGGCCCGGCGGTAGGCAGCGGGGTCGGGCTTGCCCGCCTCGGCAATAAAAAGCGTGCGGATATTGCGGTTGAATCGCTCGATGCGCGCGGCAGAATTGTCGGAGAGCAGCAGTGTTTTCAGCCCCAGGCTGTGGATATGGCGGAACAGCGCATCCACCTCGGGCGTGGAATCGTCGCCGTGGTGGACAAGCGTGTTGTCAATGTCAAACAAAATGCCTTTGTAGCCCAGCGCGGCCAGCTTTTCATAGTCGATGGCAAATACGCTGGGAACATGGGCCGTGGGGTACCAACGCTCAAGCATATGGGGCCTCCATATAGTCGCAGACGGTGTTGATCTGGTCGGCGATATCCCCGCCAAAAGTGTGCGCAAAAAAGGCACTGCCGATGGTGAAATACGCGGCCCCGGCAGCTTTGATTTCATCCAACCGGGCAAAGCTGTTCACACTGCCCGCCAGGCAGATCGGCGCATGGACTGCCGCGATGAACGCACGGTTCAGCGCCGCCGCGTCGCCGATATAGCGGTAGCCCAGCAGATCAATGCCGTCCACGCCCTTGGCTAAATAGCCCTCGGCCTCGCAGATCATCCCCGCCGGGGTGCCGTGCAGGATAGAGGGACGGCCAGAAATTTGCCCAACGAAGGGCATATACCGCAGCCCATGGGCGCGGCAATAAGCATGGACGGCGTCAGAGTAGACCGTACCCATCAGGATATCACACCCGCAGGCAGCGGCCATTTCGGCCCCGCGCAGGCATTCTGGCTCAGTGTAGGCGACGACCTCCAAACAGGTCGTCTTGCCGCAGGCTTTCATCCGGGCAAACAGGGCCTGCATCTCGGCGAAGGGAAGCCCTTCCTCTTTAAAGCCCCAATACCGGGCGCGGGTGTGCTGGCACCGGGCAAAGACTGCGGCGGCATCGGGCACAGTGACGTCGTTGTGAGTCAGCATGACGATGAGTTCAGGCGTATGTTTCATATAGGTCCACGGCTTTCCTTGGATATAATCATCGATGTGCAGAGCAGATACCTTCACTATACACTGGAAAACGCCGTTTGGCAAGGGCAAAAGGCGAAAGCAACTGTAAAAATCAGGCAAAAATAAACAAAATTCGATTGACAGAGTGCGGCAAAGTTGGTATATTTAGAATATACCTAAGTTAGTATTTCCTATGGAAAGTGAAGGTGTTTTACTTATGTATCAAGATATGTATGAGCGCTGGCTCGCCGCAGAGCTGGATGACGCCGACCTGAAACCTGAGTTGGAAAGCGTCAAGGGCGACGATGCCGCCATCCAGGACCGCTTTGCCGTAGCCCTGAAATTCGGCACCGCCGGTCTGCGCGGCGTCATCGGCGCAGGCACCAACCGCATGAATATTTACGTTGTCCGCCAGGCCACCCAGGGCCTTGCCAACTGGGTCAAGACCCAGGGCGGCAGCCAGACCGTTGCCATCAGCTATGACAGCCGCATCAAGAGCAACCTGTTTGCCAAGACCGCTGCCGAGGTGCTGGCCGCCAACGGTATCAAGGTTCGCATCTACAAGGCCCTTATGCCGGTTCCCGCGCTGAGCTTTGCCACCCGCTACTACAACTGCAACGCGGGCATCATGGTCACGGCCAGCCACAACCCCGCCAAGTACAACGGCTACAAGGCCTACGGCCCGGACGGCTGCCAGATGACCGATGAGGCCGCCGACATCGTCTACGCCGAGATCCAAAAGACGGATATCCTGACTGGGGCCAAGCTCATTTCCTTTGAGGATGGTCTGGCCCAGGGGTTGATCGAGTATGTCGGCGACGACTGCATCAACGCCCTCTATGCCGCCATTGAGGCCCGCTCCATCCGCCCGGGTATCTGCAAGACTGCCGGTCTCAAGCTGGTCTATAGCCCGCTGAACGGCTCTGGCCTTGTGCCCGTCACCCATGTCCTGGGCGACATCGGCATCACCGATATCACCATCGTGCCCGAGCAGAAGGATCCCGACGGCAACTTCCCGACCTGCCCGTACCCCAACCCTGAAATTTTTGAGGCTCTGCGCCTGGGTCTGGAGCTGGCCGAGAAGTCCGGTGCTGATCTGATGCTGGCTACCGACCCTGACGCAGACCGCGTGGGCATCGCCGTCAAGTGCAAGGATGGCAGCTATGAGCTGCTCTCCGGCAACGAGGTCGGCGTTCTGCTGCTGGACTACATCTGTGCAGGCCGTATCGAGCAGGGCACCATGCCGAAGAACCCTGTCATGTGCAAGTCCATCGTCTCCACCCCGCTGGCTGACAAGGTTGCCGAGCATTACGGCGTCGAGTGCCGCAACGTCCTGACCGGCTTCAAGTGGATCGGCGACCAGATCGCCAAGCTGGAAGCCGCTGGTGAGGTTGACCGCTTCATCTTTGGTTTTGAGGAGAGCTACGGCTACCTGGCTGGCCCCTATGTCCGCGACAAGGACGCCATCATTGGCTCCATGCTGATCTGCGAGATGGCCGCCTACTACCGCGCCAAGGGCTCCTCCATCAAGGAAGAACTGGAGCGCATCTACGCCGAGTATGGCCGTTACCTGAACAAGGTCGACAGCTTCGAGTTCCCGGGCCTGTCCGGCATGGACAAGATGGCCGAGATCATGGCCGACCTGCGCACCAACCCGCCGAAGGACTTTGCCGGTGACAAGGTCGTCAAGGTCGTTGACTATAAGAAACCTGAGGAAACCGGCCTGCCTGCCGCCAATGTCCTGATCTATACGCTGGAAAGCGGCGCAACCGTCGTCGTGCGTCCCTCCGGCACCGAGCCGAAGATCAAGACCTACTTCACCACCAAGGGCAAGGACCTTGCCGAAGCTGAAGCCCAGAAGGAAAAGCTGGCCGAGGCCTGCAAGCCGTTGCTGGCGTAAAATTTAGGATAGCGTAAGTAAGCGCACCGTGTCTGTTTTTGGACGCGGTGCGCTTTTTTGTCGCCGCCCATGTAGGGGCCGGGCATGCCCGGCCCGCGCGTGTAAGGCAGACGACCGCCTATGGGGGCCTTGACCCCTCCGTGGGGCGTCGAGGACACCGCCCCCTACACAAATGCTGCCGCAGACTATCCCGCTATTTGTAGGGGAAAAAATTCATCCCTCCCGCGCACCTCTCCACCACTGCGCACTTTCCCCAAAAACTCCCCCAATAATTCGTCACCCATGCCACTTGACAATACAATTCTACACTTGTAGAATAAAATCAAATCCAACCTTCTACAGCTGTAGAATCAAAAGGAGGCCCACCATGTTCCTGCCGCTTTTCATCGCCTTTCTGGTGCAAGGCCTGCTGCTGGGCCTTGTGGTGCTGGCCCTGCTGGCCGCAGCCCCCAAGCTGCAAAAACGGTATGGCCCGCGGTGGCTCTGCCGCCTGTGGGTGGCGCTGGCGGTGCTGTTCCTCGTGCCGGTTCGGGCGCTTTTGCCTCAGGCCCCGGCGGCGGTGACGGTCAGCGCTCAGCCGTTTTATACCCAGATGACCGCCCTGACGGAGGAAACCACCACGAAGCCCGCCGCCAACGTACCCTACCGCACGACCACAGCCGACGACAACACGATGCATTACATCGTGCCCCGTGCGGAACTGCAAACCGGCCGGCGTACTGTGCTGGAACGCCTTGCCATCGATACAAACTGGGGCAACCTGGCGGCCCTCGCGTGGGAGCTTGGCCTTACCGCCGTGGCACTCTACCAGTTCGGCGGCTATGCCGTCTGGCGCATTCGCGTGGGCCGCAACGCGCAGCCGGTGGCTAAAAGCTGGCGTGACGCCCTGCCGCAGGGCCAATGCCCGCAAATGCAGGCCACGCCGCTGGTGCGCAGCCCCATGGTGGCGGGGGCGCTGCATCCCGTCCTGCTCGTCCCTGCGGGCGAAGCCCTCAAGGGTGCGGAATGTATGCTGGCCCATGAACTGACCCACATAAAACGACATGACGTCGCGAAAAAGCTACTGCTCACGCTGGTGTGCATCCTGCACTGGTACAATCCGGCTGTCTGGATGCTGGCCGCCCGCGCGGGCCGTGATATCGAGGAAGCCTGCGACGCCGAGACCCTGCATGGCCGCGACGCTGCTTACCGTACGGCCTACGCCGATGCCCTGATGACCGCCGTGCGCCGCAGCCGCGGCCCGGCTCTGACCAGCGGTTTTGCGCTGAACAAGCGCCAGTTCAAACAGCGTCTTGCCGCGCTATGGGACACTGCCCCCAAACGCCGGGGCCGCACTTTGCTGGCCGCACTGGCCCTGACCGCCTGCTGTGCGGGCGGCCTGGTAGCCTGCCGAATCACCGACACCCCCGCGCAGGAAACCGCAGAACCCGCGCCCACCGCGACGCCCTCGACAGAAGAAGCCCTTGCGGAGATCAAGGACATCAACCGTCAGCTGCCCACGGAGCAGCAACTCACCGCCATACGGCGCGTGGACAGTTACTTCTGGGACGAGTTCCTGCCGACCCTGTGGGGCTACAAGTTCAACGGCGGCATGACCTCGCTGGTCGAGGACCCCGCCGCCGAAAGTGCCGAAAACGAAAATCTGGCCGCCATTTTGCAGGAACCCCGCGCGGACGGCACGACCTGGCAGGACTTTCTGAACGCAGGCAAAGGCACGTTCGCCAAGGTGAACTTTGAAGCAGAACTTGAGCCGGAAAAACTTTTCTTGGGCCCACAGTACGGCGAGGGCAATTTCTATGTCTATATCGCCGTGCCCTATGACGAGAGCGAACCCTGCGAGCTTGTCAGTGGCTGGCAGCAGAACAACACCGGCGAGACGGCCCACTTCGGCACGATCGACCCCGCGCGGGAATTGCGACTGACCAACCGCCAGTACCGCACCCTGGTACACCAGTGCAACGCGCTGGCCCAGGCGGGCGCACGGGATTTTGGCACCCCCGCCGACTGGCCGCAGGCCGAGCTGGAAACCTACCTATATTATCGCAACCAGGATTTCCACACCTTTGCCGACGCCCTGTTGATGCTGAACATCGACTTTACCGGGGGTCGAGATTGGAACAGCCTGCCGTACTTTTTGACCTACGATGAGCTGAATGCGCTGGATTTCACCGCGCCCAAGACCGACGCCATCCCCGACTACGTTGTGGCCGAGGGCGACGACTGCGGCGTATGGGCGTTCACCCGCGACGGCGACTACCTGACCGCCACGTGGGCGGGCGTGCAGGAATACATCTTCTATGTCTACAACGGAGACACTGCCGCCCGCACGGTGATTGTCGGCCCGAACGGAGAGCAGACTGCACCTATTACCGAGATGCAGTACGACGCCCGCACGGTCATTGCCGGCGGCCACAGCCTGGATTAAAAGGAGACGCCCATGCCAAAAATCAAACGTCTGCCCGATGCAGAGCTGGAAATCATGAACGCTTTGTGGGATGCCGCCGCGCCCCTGACCGCCGTCGAATTGGAAACCGCCCTGCCCGGCCCGCCCCGCGCCCGCACCACGCTGTTGACCCTGCTGGCCCGGCTGGAAGAAAAGGGCTGTGTCAACCGTGAAAAGCAGGGGAGGGGGTACCTTTACACCGCAACCCTGACCCGCAGTGAATACCTGCCCGCCGAGAGCAAAAGCGTGTGGCATCGCCTGTTCGGCGGCAGCCCCCGCAGCTTCGTCGCCGCCCTGGCCGAAACCGATGCCCTGACCGATGCCGACATAGACGAGCTGACGGCGTATCTGGAGGAACTGAAAAAAGAGAGAAAATAGCGTAAAATTTGTAGGGGCGAGCACTGCTCGCCCCTACTTGCAATTCTCCCTCAACTTGTAGTATAATAATATGTCCTATAGTATCTGCAAGTGAGGTGACGCGCTATGCCCGGTGATCTGCATACCCATACGACCTACTCCGATGGCTCGACCCCGGTGGACAAGCTACCGTTTCTGGCGGCCTGCGCGGGGATGACCCATCTGGCGGTTTCTGACCACGATTCCATCCAGAGCGTGCGGTACGCCTACGCCCATCCGGTGCAGAACGGCGTCCACCTCATCCCGGCCACTGAGCTGACCGCCTACGACTATGAGCGCGCCCACCGCGTCCACCTGCTCTGCTACTGGCCGGACGACTGCGCCCCGCTGGCGGATTTCTCGGCCATGATGGCCGAGCGCCGCCTGACCGCTATGCTGCAAAGCTGCAAGGAGCTGGAACAAATCTGCCCCCAGTTCCGCACCGAGGAAGCGCTGGAACTCGCCAGGGACAGCGGCACGCTGTTCAAAGCCCAGGTCATGCGGGTGCTGTGGCAGTACGGCCTGGCCGACGGTATGTATAATACGGTATACAAATCGCTTTTCGGCTTGAAGCCTGTGCGCGGGCGCATCCTGCACACGCCCCGGTATGAGCCTGTGGACACCGTGCTGGAGGTCATCAAGGCAAGCCGCGCCGTGGTCGTGCTGGCCCACCCCAGCGTCTACCACAGCATGGAGCTGGCCCGGGAGCTGATTGCAGCCGGGCGGCTGGACGGCGTCGAGATCAACCACCCCCGCAACACGCCGGAGGACAAGGCCGAGCTTGCCCGCCTGGCAAAAGAAAACGGATTGATCGTTACCGGCGGCACGGACTACCACGGCATCAACACCGTGACCCCGCGCCCGGTGGGGGCATTCTCCACCAGTGACGAAATGATTGCACGCATCGGCGACATTGCCAAGGCGCGCAAGGCAACCAGGAAAAAGGCAAAATAAAAGAGCAATAAAATTTAAGGAGCAATGCATCATGACTTACACGTACAACAACAAGGGCACCTGTTCCGTCCGCACCGTCGTGGAACTGAACGACGACCACACCATCAAGAGCGTGCAGGTTCTTGGCGGCTGCGACGGCAACCTGAAGGGCATCGCCAAGCTGCTGCCCGGCATGAAGGCCGAGGACGCCATCGCCCGCATGGAAGGCACGACCTGCGGCCGCAAGCCCACCAGCTGCCCCGACCAGATCGCCCAGGCATTGAAGGGCGCACTGGCGGAGATGCAGTAAAAAGCCTTTTCCCCGCGGGGGAAAGGTGGCGCAAAGCGCCGGATGAGGGGCGGCCCTGCCGTTATTGCCCGGTAAGAGGGCGGCAGGGTAGACGCGCCCCTCATCAGTCACCTTCGGTGACAGCTTCCCCAAAAGGGGAAGCATTTTTGGTGTCCATCTATATAGCAAAGGAGCCTCCCATGGACTGCTTCCATTACCCTCTCGATACCGAGATACTGCTGCGGAAAAAGCGCAAGCTGCGGCGTGAGCTGCTGGCCCAGAACCCCCACCCGCTGCACAAAAAAATCGCCATCCTCGGCGGTTCGACCACCAACGAAGTGGCCGACCAGCTGGGGCTGTTTCTGTTGCAATACGGCATCGAGGCAGAGTTTTACCAGAGCGAGTACGCCCAGTACTGGCAGGACGCCATGTTCGGTACGCCCGAGCTGGACGACTTCCACCCGGATATCATCTACATCCACACCAACTGGCGCAACCTGACCGCCTTGCCTACCACCGCCGACAGCGAAGCCGACATTGATGCCATGCTGGACGCGCAGTATGCCCATTTTGAGACAATGTGGCAGGCGCTGGAACAAAAATTCGCCTGCCCGGTCATCCAGAATAACTTTGATAGGCCTAATTATCGACTCATGGGCAACCGCGATATCTGGGATCCCCACGGCCGCTCCAATTTCATCAGCCGTCTGAACCAGAAATTCTACGCCTACGCCGCATCGCATGAACATTTCTATATTAACGATATCGACTATCTTTCCGCTGACTACGGCCTGACCGCCTGGGGCGACGCCTTCTTCTGGCATATGTACAAATATGCCATGTGCCTGGACGCTATCCCTTCGCTGGCCAACAGTGTGGCCAATATCATCAAGTCCTTGTACGGCCGCAACAAAAAAGCGCTTGTGCTCGACCTGGACAATACGCTCTGGGGCGGCATCGTCGGCGACGACGGCGTGGATGGCCTTGCCATCGGCCCCGAAGTGCCCGAAGGCCAGGTCTACGCCGAGTTCCAAAGCTACTGCAAGGCGCTGAAATCCATCGGCGTTATCCTGGCCGTCGACTCCAAAAACGACGAGGCCAACGCGCTGGCGGGCCTGAACCACCCGGACGGCGTGCTGCGCCCCGACGATTTTGTCGCCATCAAGGCCAACTGGGAACCAAAGGACTTGAACCTCAAGGCCATCGCGTCCGAGCTGAACCTCGGCGCGGATAGCTTTGTTTTTGCCGATGACAACCCAGCAGAGCGCGCCATCGTGGCCGCCCAGGTGCCCGGCGTGGCAGTGCCCGCGCTGGACGGCGCCGAAAACTACATCAAAACGCTGGATCACGGCGGCTACTTTGAGGTCACGGCCCTCTCGAAAGAGGATTTGAAAAAGACCGAACTCTACCACCAGAACGCCGAGCGCGCCAAGGCCCAGGCGGCTTTCACCGACTACGGCCAGTATCTCGACAGCCTGGAAATGACCGCCACGGTCAAGGGCTTTGAACCACTGTACATCCAGCGCATTGCCCAGCTCACCAACAAGTCCAACCAGTTCAATTTGACGACGCTGCGTTGTTCCGAGGATGATATCCGCGCTATGGCCGAGAATGCTGCCTATATCAGCCTGTGCGGTAAGCTCGTGGATAAGTTCGGCGATAACGGCATCGTCACCGTTGTGGCGGGCCAGCAGCAGGGCGGAGCATTGCATATACACCTGTGGCTCATGAGCTGCCGCGTGCTCAAGCGCGGCATGGAGGATGCCATGATGGACACTCTCGTAGCCGAGGCCGCCGCCCGCGGCATCAAGACCATTGTAGGCTACTACTATCCCACGGCTAAAAACGCTATGGTGCGTGAATTTTACGCTCAATTCGGCTTTGCCAAGACCGCCGAGGATGCTGACGGCAATACGACCTGGACGCTGGATGTGGCCGCCTACGCGCCGAAGCACCCCCACATGAAAATTGAACGCTGATAGGAAAAACGTTATGAAACACTCCTTCCTGCAAAAAGCGGCGGCCGCCGCGCTGTTTGTGCTGCTTACGGCGGCACTGCTGGCGGCTGCGGATTTTCTGCTGGTGGATGACGTACACTCCTACTCCCGTGTGATGCTGCAAGAATTGTACCGGGATGCGGGCAATATCGATACACTGTTCCTGGGTTCGTCCCACTGTTACCGCAGCGTGGATCCCGCCGCCGTGGACGCCGCGCTGGGCACCCACAGCTTTAACGCTGGGTCGTCCCAGCAGCTGCCGGACGGCTCCTACTATATGCTCAAAGAAGCCGCTGCGCAGAACGACCTAAAGACCGTATATCTTGAAATGTTCTACACCGGTTACAACGAAAGTGCATCCAGCAATGTGCCGCTGGCCTGCTACCTGTTGGTCGACCACATGAACGCCCTTTCGCCCAACCGTTATGAGTACCTGTTGGAGATGGGCGGCTTGGCGGCTTTTGCCGATCTGCTGCTGCCCGCCCGCCATGGCATAGCGTCGCCGTCGGGGATGCCTGCGCTGTGGCAGGCCAAGCTGGCCGACGGCTACACGACGGACAGCTACCGCTATGTAACCTACGAGGACAGCGGTGAGGCCTACCGCGGCCGGGGCTTCGTCTACACCGCGGGTATCCCGCGGGACGGCTTTGCCACGCTGCTGAATGTCGACTCTGACGCGCCGCTCTCTGACTTTGGCTGGAAATATCTGAACAAAATTACCGATTTTTGTCAAGAAAACGGCATCCGACTCGTGCTGTTCACGGCTCCGCTGCCCAGCGGTTATCTGTATAACACGCAAAACTACCAAGCCTACGTGGATGCACTGCAGGATTTTTGCACCGCGCACGAGGGGCTGGAATACTGGGATTTCTCCCTCTACCGCCTGCAGCGCGATCTCAATTTGAAAATTGAGGACTTCTCCGATGCGCACCACCTGAACGGTGCAGGCGCGGAAAAGTTCACTGCCATCCTCTGCCAAACGATTCAGGAACGCGCGGCAGGGAAGGCCGTGGACGAAATTTTCTACCCCACGGTGGAAGAAAAACTGACCCTGACGCCGGATGATTCCATCCTTATGGCAAAAATACAGTCGCAATAATAATCTATACAAGGAGGCCCCACTATGCTCGCTGTGACATCACCCGGTTTTGTGCTGTTCGCGGCGGTGCTGGCGGGGCTTTGGTTTGCCTGCCCGCCGCCGCGCCGCTGGCAGTTGGTGCTGGGGGCCAGCCTGGTATTTTACGCCGTGCTCTCCTGGCGGACGCTGCCGGTGCTGCTGGCAAGCGCGTTTCTGGTTTGGTGGTGCGCCCGTCGCGCGGCGGAAAAAGGCATCTTTTACGCGGGGCTGGCCGCCGCGCTGCTTCCGCTGGCCTTGCTCAAGTACCTGCCCGCCGCCTTGGGCTGGCAGGGTACCTTGGCGGGGGCGCTGGGACTTGGGTACTTCACCCTGCAGCTGGCGGGCTACCTCTGCGATGTGCGCCGGGGACGTATGCTGCCGGAAGAAAAATACCTGCGGCTTTTGTGCTATGCGGCGTTCTTTTTGTCTATCACCCAGGGACCTTTCAACCGCTACAACAAGCTCATGCCCCAGCTGGACCGCCCCACAAAATGGGATACTGCCCGGGCGTGGCGCGGCGCGCAGCGCAGCGCGTGGGGCTACTTTAAAAAGTTTGCGGTGGCGGATCGCGCCGCCGTGGTGGTGGACGCCGTGTTCGCCAACCCCGCCGCCTTTGACCGCACCCAGCTTTTGCTGGGTGGCGTGCTGTTCACTGTGCAGCTCTACGCGGACTTCTCCGGCTACACGGACATTGTCCTTGGCCTCGGCGAGGTGCTGGGGCTGGAGCTGCCCGAAAACTTCCGCCAGCCCTTCTTTGCGGATTCCGTCAAGGATATCTGGGCGCGATGGCATATCAGCCTGTCCCAATGGCTGCGGGATTACGTCTATATCCCGCTGGGGGGCAGCCGGTGCAGCGCCGCAAAAAAGGGCCGCAACCTGATTCTAACCTTCCTTGTCAGCGGCTTGTGGCACGGCGCTGGGTTGACGTACCTCGTCTGGGGCGGTCTGCATGGCGTCTGCCAGGCGGTGGAAAACCACCTGCCGCACCGCCACAGCGGCAAATTGCGTCACGCACTGCGGGTGCTGGGCACGTTCTGCATTCTGGCTGGACTGTTTATGATATTCCGGGCCAGTAGTCTGGGCAATGCAGCAGCTGTCTTCAAAGGCATCCTATTCAATGGCGGCCATGCGGTGTTCAGCAATTATTGGGAGCTGGGCCTGACCAGCAGGCTGGAGCAGCTTGTGCTATTTGCGGGCATTGCCATTCTGCTGGGCGTGGATGCCGCCCACGAGCGCGGCGTCAGCCTGCGCGGAAAAATTGCCGCCCTGCCCACCCCGGCCCGCTGGGCTGTGTACGAGGTCTGCATCTTCGCATTCCTCTTTATGGGGCGGTTCCTTGGCGGCGGCAGCTTCCTCTACGCACGCTATTGACCTGATGGTTGAGGGGCTGCATATGTGCGGCCCGCAGCCTCGCCATAATTTCGCATCTGCCTTGTACGCGCAGGCCGGGCATACCCGGCCCCTACAATAGAAGTAATAAAAAAGTGGGATAAGAACCTGTGCGGTTCCTATCCCATTTTTATTTTAATCTCTGATCTTCCCCAAAGAACTTGAACATCTTGCAGCCGCCCAGCATACGGCTGGCAACTTTCTCGGTGTAGCGGGCTACACAAATATTCTGGTCAATAATATTTGTGGTATAGATTGTTGGGCGGTGGGTCAGCATCCGGGTGTTGATCAGCTCATACAGCACACTGATGGTCAGCGGCGTGATGTACTCGGTGCCCAGGTCGTCCAGAATCAGCAGGTCAGCCTCCTGACAGGCGGCCAGCCATTCCTCATTGTTGGTGTAGTCAAAGTGCTCCTTGCCCAGCTGGGCGGCCAGCGCGGCAGCACTGGTGTACAGCACATCATGCCCGCCTTCCAGCACGGCATCTGCAATCGCCAGCGCCAGATGTGTCTTGCCCAGGCCGCTGTGGCCCATGAACAGCAGATTCGGGCTGTTGGCGCTGAACCGGGCCGCGTAGTTCTTACAGTAATTCAGCAGCTTGCCCATGTATTCCCGCGGGGAAATGCCCAGCTCCGGTTCCACATTGGCGCCGTACCGCTCCACCTCAAAGCTAGAAAACTGGCATAGTCCCAGCGGACTGGCGGCGTTGATCTCCTCCCGGCGCAGGCGGCGGGCCACATCGGCCACACAGCGGCAGGGGATGCCGCCCCGCATCCCGGTGTCCTCGCACAGGGGGCAGCGGTAAGCGGGTTTAAAGGCGCTCTCGTCGTACCCGGCCTCTTTCACAGCGGCGGCCAGCGTTTCATCGGCGCGGGCCAGCGCGGCACGGGCGGCGTCCATGCTACTGCCCAGTGCGGCGGCCTTTGCCAGGCCTAGGCCCGCCCGCATGTGGGCAGCGTCCGCTTCGGCCAGGGCGGGGTGCGCGGCGTAGGCGGCGCGGCGGGTCGTCTCGGCCTGCATTACAGCCTGCTGGCGGTACCCGGCAACCTCCCGCTGGGCGGCGCGGAACAGTTCATCTTTTGTGCGCATGGGTTAGCCCTCCTCGTCAAACATAGCGGCCCAGTTGCGGTTGAACAGGTCTTTCTGGGCGCTGGCGGCCGGCTGCTGGGTGCCGGGGCGCTCGGTCATCACAATGTTGCTGCCTTCCAGCTGGCCCTGCTTGCGGGCAGCCTCCACGGTGGTGATGCCTTGGGCACGCCAGGCCCGCAGGATGCCGTCCACATACCGCACGGTGTTTTTTCCGTTGGCACGCAGCAACGCCTCGTCAATCATCTCATGCCCAACGCCCATTTCCTCGTGCCAGCGGGCGATGGCGCGGCGCTCCCAGTTCGTCAAATCGCGCGGCGCAATGCCAAACTGGGCGGCGGCGTCACTGCACCAGTCCTCCCGCTGTTTGGCGCGTTTCAGCCAACGCTCGGCGTCCTCTCCGGTCTCAACGCCGTCCTCCCGCCAGCGGGCCAGCAGGTGGGCTACCGCGCCCACGGTGCGCCGTCCCAGGCGGGCAACCTCGGCGCAGCAGAGCAAAATTACGTCGGGTTTCCAGCCGTCGATCTGGTACAGGTCCACCAGCCGCTGTAACTCATTGCGGCTGATGCCCTTGCCAAAGATGGTCTGGGATTCCTGGCTGAGCACCGCCACATAGGGGTCGTTTGCCATGCTGGCCAAATCGGCGTGACGCGGCTCTGCCGCCGGGGCAGGGGAGCCGCCGCGCTCGTTTTCCAGCAATCCGGCACCAGCCCAGTATTGTAGGGCACGCTTGGCGGCTTCTATGCTGGGCAGCCCCAGCGTCCGAGCCATCGTGCGGGGGTCGGTGTCGCCGGTCTGCAAAATGTACAGCGCCGCGCGAATCGTGTCGCCGCCGGCCTGGGCAAGGTGGGTAAACACCAGCTGCGGCACCGCCACCGTATCGCCGTTGTACGGCACCAGCCTATAACCCATGTCCGCAAACCTCCCCACTTTAAACTTATATCCAGTATACCATTTTTCCGCCGCCGTGTCCAGTTTTCCCCGCAAAACTGCCCAAAAATCGCCCTTGGATTTTGGGTAAAGCGTTCCTTGTTTTTCACTGTGAAAATTTGTACAATATACCTATAAAGAGTTAAAGGGAGGATTCCACCATGGCGATGAATCTTGTTAAACTGCCCACCGGCAAACCGAACCTGCAGCTGCGCGTCAGCAAGGGGCACTATGCTACCAGCCATAGCCATATCAACTATTACATCGACGTCACGCTGACCAAGTTCCGCCTGTCTGAGGCCCGTGCCGCCGCCGCAGAGTTGATCCGCGCCTACAAGTCGACGACCATCGTGGACACCATCCTCTGTCTGGACGGCACTGAAGTCATCGGTGCCTGCATGGCCAGTGAGCTGACCAAGTCCGGCTACGCCAACATGAACGCCCACCAAACCATCTACGTTGTCACGCCGGAGCATACCACCGGCAGCCAGCTGTTGTTCCGCGAGAACACGGCCCCCATGATCTCCGGCAAGCATATCCTGGTGCTGGCGGCGTCCGTCACCACCGGCTACACTGTACAAGGCGCGATCGAGGCCATCCGCTACTACGGCGGCGAGACGGTCGGCATTGCGGCAATCTTCGCCTCGGTGAATGAGTGCGCGGGCTACCCGGTGGCCAGCATCTTCAACACCCACGACCTGCCCGACTATGAGACGCACGATTCCCACAGCTGCCCCTGGTGCAAACAGGGCAAAAAAATCGATGCCCTCGTCAACAGCTTCGGCTATTCGAGCCTGTAAAGCCTTCCCCTGAGGGAGAAGGTGGCCGCAGGCCGGATGAGGGCGGACTTTGCCCGGCCCCGAGCCTTACAACTCTATACATTTTGCCCCCTTACCCAAGGGGGCTTTTTTGTCGTTTTTACAGGTTGACGCATCCTGTTCAACCTTTTATAATAGGAAGGCTGATTTTTACGAGGAGGAGTTCACTTGAACACGGAAAATCTGAATGGGATTTTGGCACAGTACATTCAATATTGCAAGACCCGCACCGCCGCCGAAGAGGGAACGGTCTGGCGTGCGGCCGACTGCTTCGGCGTGAACTGGGATATCGAGGACAGCGACTTCCCCGGTATGTTTGCGGACGCCATGCAGCAGGCACAGCTGGCGCTGGACAACCCGGCCTTGCAGCCCATCGGCGGCGTGCAGACTCTGATGCTGCGGGAGACAGAAGTAGAGCTGGTGCGGGAGTGCTTCCGCTGGCTGTTCAAAGAAGATGACGGCGATATCGCCAAGCGCCGCGGCCGCGCCGAGCTGTTTGCCGACCAGATCAACGGCCGGTTCCGTCGCGTGTTCCCGCGGATGCCCAAGTACACGATGAACACGGCCAACGCGGTGTTTTTCCTGAACCTGTGGGAACCCCACGACAACTATTTTTATAATGCGGCCGAGGCCAGGGCCTGGGCAGAATATTTTGACTACGAGGCCGATTTCGGCGGCGGTACGGCACTGGACCTGCCACGCTACTATACTATGTGCAACGACCTGTTGATCGAGCTGGAAAGCTACCCGGAACTTATTGCCCTGCACAAGGCCTATGTGGCGCAGGAACTTGGCGGCATCAATGACCAGCTACATCTGTTGGTGTACGATATCCTGCACACGGCCTACACCCAGCAGTTCTACCCGTGCGGCTATGCCCGCAGCGCCACTACAAAGGAACGCGCCAAGGCCGCTAAGGAGAAAGCAACCCGCGCCGAGCTGTGCATCCGCATCGGTGAATGCGAGCAGAAATTGCAGGAGATGCGGGTCAACCCCGCCAAACTGCCCGACCTGACCGACTGTAAGATCAGCCATAAGATGTTCGGCGCGGGTACGGTCCGGCCTGCCGAGGGCCAGTTCATGGTCATCGACTTTAACGGCACGCTGAAAAAGTTCAGCTACACGGCCTCGATGAACAGCGGCTACCTGACCGCCGAGGACCCCACCGTCGAGGCTGAGCTGCAAGCCTACCAGGACTACAACAAAGAGAAAGACCGCCTGGAAAAGGAACTGAAAAACATGAAGGCGGAGCTGGTGAAGCTGTAAGGCAGACAATACCACGTCTATGTCGCCGCCCCGTAGGGGCCGGGCATGCCCGGCCCGCAACTTCCCCATAACTGCATATTTACAACGAAAATGCCCATCGGTTTTGTGTCGATGGGCGTTTTGCTGTATTTATCGGAACTCAAACAGTTTGCACACAGGGACATCCAGCACCCGTGCAATGCGAAAGACCACATCCAGCGAGACCGCACAGTCACTATTCTCGATGCGGGACATATGGGTGCGGCTTATGTCGATCTTGTCCGCCAGCTGAATTTGCGACAGCCCCGCCGCCTTGCGGTAGTAGGAGATATTCAGCCCCAGCTTGCGGTATTCCTCCTGATTTTCGTGTTCCATAAGCACATCACCTCTACTATATAGCTTATGGATTTTTGCCGAGAAAGCGACAACGCAAAATATAATAAATATAACGTGAAATGTTGCATAATGTAAATGACAGGTGTATAATGTATCACAACACAGCAAAATGTTAGGAGGATTTGTATGTTTTGCACACATTGCGGTAAGGAATTGCCGGACGACGCCCGGTTCTGCACCGGCTGCGGGAATGCGGTGACCCCAGCAAACACCCCACAGCAGAGCAGTGCCCCGGCAGAGGCTAAAACACCCGCGCCGTGCAAAAAGGTGTATGAGGAACAACAGGAAACAGGCGGCACCGGCAAAACGATTTGGAATTTGCTTATGCTGCTCACCTCGCTGGTTCTCGGAGGGGTCATACTGCGAACTGGCATTGCTTCGATTTTTGGAGTATAGGAGGAATAGAAAATGTATTGTCCGAATTGTGGTGCAAAATCAGAGGATGGGATGGCTTTCTGCGTGCGGTGCGGCACAAAGCTGAACCCTGACCCCGCACCTGCCGAAGCCGCCGCACCTCCGTCCGCGCAGCAGGAGGCACCGCCGCCACCGCCGCAGAGTGCCCCTGCGCCGCCGGTAACGCCGCAGCCGATGTATCGGGTGGAAGGCCAGCCGACGCCGGATGCCGCCACACAGTTTAAGCGTCTTCTCAAGAAAATGCCAATCACTGGGTGGCTCTTTGTGCTTATCATGGTGCTGATCCTTGTTTGTGGTGTGATGGGCGGCATCGGCAGCCTGCTGCTTTGCCTGCTGATCGACGCGGCAATGTACTTCCTGCTGGTGCGCCAATACTGGCTTGCGGTAGGTTTCGGCACTGGGTTTACGGTCCGTCTGCCGGAAGGGCGCACCGATGCAGAGTGGGCCAAGCTGATCGTCGATGAGTTTGACTACCCCGAAAGCATCTGCAAAATTTCTCTTTCGGAAAACAGCGTTCTGCTGCGATTCCTGAAGCCGCTTGTTCCATTGGGGGAGGCATACGGCGTGAAGGTGACAGTGCAGGACGGCGTGCTGAAAACAGAAGCTGATACGCCTTTTGGCAGATGCGATGCAACCACATTCTTGGCGGCGGCCTATGCCGCCAATGAGCTGGCGCAGGCGCTGAACTACTTTGCAAACGGTATTGTGCTGCCCGCAGACTTCATGATGCGACAAAAGGCGGGACATAAGGATACGCTCGGCAAGGTGAAAACCATTGTGCTGCAGTGCGTTATGCTTGTGATGGCAGTTATCCTGGTCTGGGCGCTTTTCTTTAACCAAGACAAGAGCCTTGGTATCAAGGACTCGAAACTGAATGACGTTGACAGCGACATGACCGTCGGTGCAGCACTGGACAGCTTCTACACAGACGGCAAGTGGAGCAATTATAAGGACGACGGCACACAGTATGTCGTATACAAGGCCCGGCAGGAAAAATACGACATGGATATGGAGGTTACGTTCTCCATACAGGACGACGGTACATTCTCGCTGGAAGATTCCAAAATCAATGGTGAGCAGGAAGGCGCATACGGTGCAGTGATTTTGGTGGCGGCGGCCTATGGCGATGGCACATCCAAGATACTGCTGGCATCCAGCTATGCCGATGATTGGACCGCGTTGGATGAGGCGTTCAGCGCAGCCCAGGAAGAATCCGAAAGACAAGAGGCCGCAGAGAGCGCCGCCGTGTCCAGCGAAGCAGAATCTTACGTGGAACCCCCGGCAGATACCGGTGCAGGGGACTACGGCACGCACGACTATACCTATGATGATACGCCGTACAGCGACGAAGAATTTGCAGATGGCGAAATGAACTACGGCTACTATTATGACGATAATGGAGTTGTGATTCCGTATAGTGCGGATGGATGGCCCATTGTCGTGAATACGGACTATGTGTTAAAATCCGCGCCCAGCGTCAATAGTGATGACGTAGTGTGGGTCAGCGCGGGTGATAAACTGTACGGTCATTATGGCGACGGTGACTGGGTCTTTGTCGCAGGCTACGACCTTAACGTATACGGTTGGATACCCGAACCCTATCAGAAATTTGACTGGAGCACCGTACAATAAAATACAAAAAGCGTCGGGCGCTTTTTGCATGAATAACTTGCGTGGTGTGTCGAAATATGATATTCTAAACATACCGCTTCGGCGGTAAGGCGCTGCACAAAACGGCAGGCGGTCAGCCACACTTCCCGAAAGGGGGTGAGGCAATGCGTTTTTCATTGACTTTCCATATCGGTCTCAAGACCGTTACGCTAAGGTTGGTCGTAAAAAGCAAGAACCGCCACCCCGGCAGGTGAAGATACTGTCAAGCAGATTTCAGAATTTTTTGCTGGCATAATAAGCAAAACTCCCCATGCCGGAATATGGCATAGGGAGTTTTCCAGAGCGGCTGATGTCCGCCTCCCGCGGGCTGGCGAACAGTCCGCAGGACTGTTCGCCCCGGCACTGCGGTGCCGTCGCCCTGTTCGACTCCTCATCCCCGAATCCAAAAAGAGACCCCTGCGTCGGGACACGACACAGGGGTCTCTTTTTGGAGCGGCTGATGGGAGTCGAACCCACGTCCTCAGCTTGGAAGGCTGATGTACTAGCCGTTGTACGACAGCCGCATAACAACAGTATCTATTATACCCACCCAAGGGGGCGTTTGTCAAGCCTGGCGGTGGACTTTCCCTGAAGATTTTACGGCGCTGTAACCCATTTGCCATTTTATTTTACATTTTGCACCCTTGACAACGGCCCGCGAAAGCCCCATAATAAATACTGAATCTGTGTAAAAGAAATTTTGAGAGGAAAGAGGTGCGGCACCATGCGCGTCATTGCCGGAACAGCCCGCGGTAAAAACCTGCAGGCCCTGCCGGGCGAGGATATCACCCGCCCGACCATCAACCGCGTGAAGGAGGCCATGTTCTCCAGTGTGCAGTTTCTTGTGCCGGGAGCACGCGTGCTGGATCTGTTTGCAGGCAGCGGTCAGCTGGGCATCGAGGCCCTGTCACGCGGGGCGAAAAGCTGCCTCTTTGTTGACCACTCTGCCGAAGCATTGGCCATCGTAAGGGCTAACTGCAAGACGGCGGGCGTTGATCGCCAGAGTGATATCCGCCAGGGCGAGGCCGAAAGTTTCCTTGCCAACATCCGCGGGCCGTTTGACCTGGCCCTGCTGGATCCGCCGTTCCACCATGACACGGTGGCGGCGGTGCTGCCGCTGCTGGCCGCCAAGATGGCCACGGGTGGTGTGGTCCTCTGCGAGACGGAGCGTGAGGCCGACCTGCCTGAGCAGGCAGGCAGCCTGACACTGGTAAAACAATACAACTACGGCAAGATCAAGGTCAGCCGCTATGAGAGAGGGGAAGAGGCATGAACGTTGAAGAATTGCTGGAACTGATGGAAGAAACACTGGAAGCGGGTACGGCTGTACCGTTTGCCGCCTCCAAGCGCGTGGTCGACGTGGATCGTATGCGCGATATCATTGATGAGGTGCGCAACAATCTCCCCGATGAAGTGCGCGAGAGCAAGAAAATCGTGAATGACCGTGAGCAAATTATGAAAAATGCCCGCATCGAGTCGGAAAATATCATTCAGCAGGCAGAGGAGCGCGCCCGCACCCTGACCAGTGAGCAGGAGATCGTCAAGCGCAGCCAACAGCGCGCAGTGGAGATTTTGACCGCCGCCCAAACCCAGGCCAAGGAGCTGAGCCGCAACGCTACGGTCTACTGCGAGGGCATCCTGAAAAACTCTGAGGAAGTGCTGGCTCGCAGCGTGGCGGATATCAAGAATACCCGGATGAACCTGCGCAATGCCGCCCGCCCCAACCGTGGGCAGAAGTAAGGAAGGCCTTGAAAAACGTTGTTATCCACGGCACATTTCCCTAAAAATCTTTATAAGCCATAAAAATATCGTCGCATCGTGCAATACGGTGCGGCGATATTTTTGTCTGCGGCAAAAATTTTGCCGCCGTGCTGTTTTGATGCAAACCGATGTCCCTGGGGTGGGGGCCTTTGTACAAAGTGTGAAAAATCCATTCGCGGCGCAGTTTTTTCCAGTTCGCCCTTGCTTTTTGCCGGGGAAAATGGTACTATAATTTTACCACGAGTGGGTAATTGTGGTGAATTTAACAACAAAAGTGGTGAATGGTGGGTAGTTTTCCACGTTCTCCACAGAGTTTTCCACAAAGAGAACGCTGCGACGTAAAAAATCTTGCTGCAAGTTTGTACAGTTTGACGAAGGGAGGGGAACACAGATGCTCGTTGGTCAGTATGATTACGCCATCGATGCCAAGGGCCGTCTGAATTTCCCCGCCCGTTTCCGCGACGCGATGGGGGAAACCTTCATTGTGACCCGCTGGCTTGACCATTGCCTGGCCGCTTTCCCGGCAGAAGAGTTCGAAAAGGTTGCCGCCAAAATCGAGGAAAAGGGCCTCGTCAAGGGCCGCAAGGTCAGCCGTATGCTGTACGCCTCTGCGGTGGAGGTTACCCCGGACAAGCAAGGCCGCATCCAGCTCCCCGCCAAACTGCGGGAGTACGCAGGTCTTGAACACGATGTCACCATTATCGGCAGCCGCAGCTTTGCCGAGATTTGGAACACCGAGGCATGGAACGCCAGCCAGGAAACCAGCGATGAGGACTTCACCGCTGAGATGGAAAACCTTGACTTTTAATAAACAGGACGATACAACATGGAATTTTCACATATCCCCGTACTGCTGCAGCCCTGCCTAGATGGGCTGAACATCGACCCCGCCGGCATCTACCTGGATGGCACGGCCGGCGGCGCGGGCCACAGCAGAGAAATTGCAAAACGACTGACCACAGGCCGCCTGATTTCACTCGACCAGGACCCGGATGCGGTGGCAGTAGCCACCGAAAGGCTCAAGGGTCTCCCGGCGCAGGTGGTGCAGGTCAACTTCCGCGAGGCAGCGCGAGTCCTCGCGGAGCTGGGTATCCCGGCGGTGAACGGGGCCCTGCTTGATCTCGGCGTGTCCAGCCACCAGCTGGACGATGCAGCGCGCGGTTTTTCCTACCATGCCGACGCGCCGCTGGATATGCGCATGAGCCAGCAGGGCCCCACCGCCGCGGACCTGGTCAACACTCTGGATCGTGAGGAACTGACCCGCATCCTGCGCGACTATGGCGAGGAACCCTACGCCTGGCAAATCGCGGGCAAAATCATTGCCGCGCGGGAAACGCGGCCCATCACCACCACCATGCAGTTGGCGGATATCGTGGCCGCCGCAGTGCCCCCGGCTGAGCGCCGCAAGGCCAAGAACCCGGCGCGCCGCACTTTCCAGGCCATCCGTATTGCGGTCAACTCCGAACTGGACGCCCTGAACGAGGGCCTGGATGCGATTTTCAACTGCCTGGCCCCGGGCGGGCGGCTCTGCGTCATCACCTTCCACAGCCTGGAGGACCGCTTAGTCAAGAACAAGTTCCGTCGCTGGGCACAGCGCTGCACCTGTCCGCCGGAACAGCCCATCTGCACCTGCGGGGGTGTGGCAAAGGCAAAGCTCATTACCCGCAAACCCATCGAAGCTGACGCTGCGGAGCTGGAAACCAACCGCCGCAGCCGCAGCGCCAAACTGAGAGTGTTGGAGAAAGTATAAGAGGCAAACCATGACGACCGTTTTGCTGCACAGCGGTGCGGCTGCACCTAAATTAGAGACCCCGCGCCCGCAGGTAAAAGTGGTGCGCGGCGGCAACCGCGGGCTGAACCGCGCACGCCGTTTTGCGCAGGCCACGCTGCGCACGCTGGCCCTTGCCATTGTGCTGGGGCTAATTGTCAGCGTGCTGTACAGCCACGCCAAGCTCACCGAGTTGAGCGGTCAGATCAATGAGGCCAACACCCAGCTGGCCGCCGCCCAGAGCGAGTACGACTACCTGAGCACCAAAATGAGCGATATCACAAGCCGCGCTAGCCTGCAGGAGGTGGCCGAGGGCCAGCTGGGACTGGTCAAGCTCGACCCGAGCCAAATCACCTATGTACAGTTGGAAGATCAGAGCATAATCGAAAAAAGCAGCAGTTCCGCCGTCCGCCTGCTGGACAAGGTCCGCACCGCCGCCCTGAACCTGCTGGATGGATTGAATCCGTAACAATAAAATTATGCAGCTACGAGCCTTTTTGCTGCGCGGCGCGATGGCCGACGGCAAAAAGGCTTTTTGAAATAAGGAACACCCTATGCCACAACCAAACAACCAACCCAAAAAGCACCGTGCCCGCGCCAATGCGTCGATGAAGGCCCGCACGCTCTTCTGCGTGACGCTCTTTATCGTCGGCGCATTCGGTCTGCTGATTTATCAGCTCTACGCCCTGCAGCTGCGTGATGCCGAACTCTACCGCACCGAGGCCGTGACCCAGCAGCTGAAGGATACGACGCTGCCCGCGCTGCGCGGCTCGATTTACAGCGTCAACGGCAAACTGCTTGCCAAGAGCAACACGGTATGGAATATCATTGCAGACCCCTCCTCTATCGCCAAGAGCGGTGCGTCGGAGGGCCAGCTGCGCACGGCGGCGGAAAACATTGCCGCACTGCTGGGCGAGAACACCACCGCAGATACCGTCTATGAGGTTCTGACCGCTAAAAACAGCAGCGGCGAGCCGTATCAGTACCGCATGCTCGCCAAGGGTGTGGATAAGCCGGTGGCGGATTCCATCCTGAACTATGCCGATGAGTACCGCATGGACCCCGAGGACGGTGCCGCGACCGGCAAACGCATTTTGTACTTTTCGACCGAACAGGCCACGACCCGCAGCTACCCCTACGGCGAGTTCCTCTCCTCGGTGCTGGGCTTCTGCAACAGCGATGGCGAGGGCGCTTACGGCCTGGAAAAATACTATGATGAAACCCTGGCAGGCACGCCGGGCCGCAGTGTGGCCGAGACTGATGTCTACGGCAATGCCCTGGCCGCCGGGCAGGCCGACGTGCACGAGGCTATCGACGGCAACAACCTGTTCCTGACCATCGACGAAAATGTGCAGTCCATCGTCGAAGAATACCTGACCGAGGCAATGAACACCTTCACGGTGCATGGCCGCGGCAGCGCTATCGTCATGAACGTCAAGACCGGCGCGATTTTGGCCATGGCATCCATCGAGCAGTTTGACCCCAACGACCCCTACAAAATCACGGACGCCAAGATGACGGCCATTCTGGATAAAGAGGAGATCGACGCCGAGGACATCGACTGGCTGGAGGGCCGCCTTGGGGAAAAGGCGGTCAAGGACATCATCGCTGACGGCAAGATCAGCCGCGATAAAACGGTTGATGAGGACGGCAACGAGGTCGCCAGCGAATACACCCAGCTGCAGGGTATGATGCGCGAGGCCCAGTGGAAGAATAAGAATATCACTGAGCTGTATATGCCCGGCTCTGTGTTCAAGCTCATCACCGCATCGGCAGGGCTGGATTCCGGCATCATGAGCACCAGCCAGACCTTCTACTGCGGCGGCAGCCTGACCGTCAATGAGGGCAGCGAGAGGTGGGAGCATACCTACCGCTGCGCCAACGGCGATGTCCACTATGAACAGGACATGGCGGGTGCGCTGAACCACAGCTGCAACCTCTGGTTCATTCAGGCAGCCGAGACACTGAAACCGCAGATCTTCTACGACTATATCCAGGCGTTTGGCTTCACCCAGCCCACCGGCATCGACCTGCCCAATGAGACCCGCTGGACAAGCGTCTACAACGCCGAGCAGATGGCCGAGGTCGATACGAACCTCTACACCGCAGCTTTCGGCCAGAACGAATCCATCACCCCCATGCAGATGGCCACGGCCGTGGCGGCCATTGCCAACGGCGGCTATCTGGTCACCCCCTATGTGGTGGACTCCATCACCGACAACGACGGCAACGTTGTCTCCCAAACCGAGACGAACATCCGCCGCCAGGTCATTTCAGAGGATGTCAGCCGCCAACTGCTTTCCATGATGGAAAACAATGTCCACGGGGAAGGGGACTACCATTCCTGCGCCAACGCCTATGTGGCGGGCTACCGCATCGGCGGCAAGTCCGGCACGGCAGAGCGCACCGACCGCCACCTGCGCGGTGACGGCGACTATTATAAGATGATGAGCTTTGCCGCTGTACTGCCCATCGACGATCCGGAGATCGAGGTGTTCGTTCTGCTGGACGACCCGCGCTGGGTCAAGGACTACGCTAGTCAGGTCGTGGCGCCGGTCGTAGGCAACATCATCAGCGAGATCGCACCCTATCTGGGCATCGAGCAGGACGCCGCCTACAACCCGACCGGCACCGTAAAGGTGCAGACCTGTCTGGAGTACACATGGACGAATGCGCAGGTCACCCTGAACCGTCTCGGCCTCAAGCACAAGCTCATCGGCCCGAGCAGCGGCACCATCGTCTACCAGTACCCAGTGGGCGGCAGCGTGGTTCCCGCAGGCTCGACCGTCTATCTGTACACTGCCACCGATCAGAACGCAATGACCACAGTCCCCGATGTGACCGGCAAGACCGGCACCTTTGCCGAGCAGATGCTGAAAGCCGCGAACCTGAACGTGCAGTTCAGCGGCGACAGCGGCAGCAAGGTCGTCAGCCAGAGTGTGGAGGCCGGCACCAGCGCCGCCTACGGAACAATCATCACCCTGACCATGGACAGCGGGGAAGACACTCCTGCCGAAACCACCCCCGCCGCCGAGGAAGAAACCATCGACCCGGCGAATGTGGAAGGGTGATACAGAAATCCGCAATTTGTAGGGGCCGGGCATGCCCGGCCCGCAACTTTCCCATAAGCAATCGTTTGCCATTCACGGCCGGACCGCATATGTGCGGCCCCTACGTCTTAACTTACTATCCCAAGGAGGTCCTTTTCATGCAAAAGATTCCTGCCAATGAACTGCTGGCCGGGCTGACGCTGGCCGAGCCTGTTTCCATCCACGCCGTTGTGACCGACAGCCGCGAGGTCAAGCCGGGCTGCGTCTTTGTCTGCTTCCCCGGCGAGCGCGTTGACGGCCACGACTTTGCCGCCGGTGCTTACCAGAACGGCGCAGCCTATATCATCGCCAACCACCCGGTCGAGGGCGTCCCTGCCGACCGTACTGTCATTGTGCCGGACAGCGCCAAAGCCATGATCCGAATGGCGTCCAACTACCGTATGCTGTTCAGCCCCAAGATGATCGGCGTCACCGGCAGCGTCGGAAAGACCACGACGAAAGAGTTTTGTTACGCCGTGTTGTCCGCCTTTGGCAAGGCGCTGAAAACTGAGGGCAACCAGAACAACGATATCGGCGTGCCCAATACGCTGTTCCGCCTGGACAACGATACCGAGTACGCCGTCGTCGAAATGGGCATGGATCATGCGGGCGAGATCGAGCGCCTGACCCGCTGCGCACGGCCATCGGCGGGCATTATCACGATGATAGGCGTCTCCCACCTGGAAAATCTCGGCACTCGGGAGAATATACTGAAAGCAAAGATGGAGATTTGTACCGGCCTGCCCGATGGTGCGCCGCTGGTGCTCAACGCTGACAACGACCTGCTGCCCACCGCCGATGTGCCTACCAGGCTGAAGGCCGTCTGGTTCGGTATCGACGCCGAGAACGCTGATGTCCGCGCCGTGGATGTTGAGACCGGAACGAACGGTACAACGTTCAAGATCATTGATAAAGAATACGGCACTTTCGATGCCGCCATTCCCACTGCAGGCGTTCACACCGTCTATGACGCGCTGGCTGCCTACACCGCTGCCACCCGCCTGGGGCTGGATGCGGCCCGCTGTGCAGCGGCCCTTGCCACCTACCAGACGACCGGTATGCGTCAGCATATTGTAGAAAAGGGCGGTGTGACGTTCATTGAGGACTGCTACAACGCCAGCCCTGACAGCATGAGAGCCGCGCTCTCGGTGCTGAAAGCCCTGCCCAACACCCGCAAAATTGCCCTGCTTGGCGATATGCTGGAACTGGGCGACGCCAGCGAGGACGGCCACCGCCACACCGGTGAGTGGGCTGCCGACGCGGGTGTTGACCAGCTGATTGCCTACGGCCCGCGCAGCGCTGCCATGGCAGACGCCGCAAAAGCGCGCGGTATTGCAACTGTGCATTGCCAAAACGCCGAAGAAGTGTTACAATATCTACGGCAATTCGTGCGCCCCGGTGACGCAGTCCTGGCCAAGGCCAGCCACGCCATGGGGCTGGAACAGCTGCTTCAGGATTTCTATAAAGAATTGCCGCAGGGGTAAAGGGCTTCCCCCTTCGGGGGAAGCAGTCCGCGCAGCGGACTGATGAGGGGCCGGTCTGCCCATAGTTGCCTGTAAACAGCGTAAATTCCCAAATCCCCCTGCACCACATCATTTTGGAGGAATCACTGCATGGAGGAAATATCCTATCTGTTGGCGTCGGCGGCCGTCGGCGGCTTTGTTATCACGGCGGTGTCAGGCAAGTTTATGATCCCGGCGCTGCATCGGCTGCACTTCGGCCAGACCATCCGCGAGGAAGGCCCCACCTGGCACAACAAGAAAAACGGCACCCCCACCATGGGTGGCCTGTGCTTCATCTTCGGCATCCTGGTCACGCTGGGCCTGGTGTGGGGGATGTTCCACAACCAGCTGCCGGAAGTCCTGGGCCTGCCCCAGATGAAGGCCGGCATGATGGTGCTGTTCCTAGCGTTTGGCTCGGGGCTGATCGGTTTCCTCGATGACTTTATCAAGGTCATCAAGCACCGCAACCTCGGCCTTACCGAAGCCCAAAAGATGATTTTGCAGATTGCCCTGACCTTTGGCTTTATGTTCGGCCTTAACAGCTTGGGCCTGCTCACCACCCAGGTGCAGCTGCCGATTTTCGGTTTGGTGGATATGGGTCTTGTCTACTATCCCATCGCGTTTTTCGGCATCATCTTTTTGGTCAATGCCGTCAACCTGACGGACGGCCTTGACGGCCTTTGCACCGGCGTGACCTTTGTGTCGATGATCGGCTATCTGCTGGCGGGCAGCCTGCTGGGCTTTGTCCATGTCTCGCTTATCGCCGCCGCCACGGCGGGTGCCTGCGCCGGGTTCCTGGTCTGGAACTTCTACCCGGCCAAGGTGTTCATGGGCGATACTGGCAGTATGTTCTTCGGCGGCATCGTCACGGCGTTGGCCTTTGTAATGCAGCGCCCCGAACTGGTGCTCTTCTTCGGCATCGTGTACATCTGGGACGCCATGACCGTTGTTATCCAGCGCGTCTACTTCAAGGCGACCCACGGAAAGCGCATCTTCCGCATGACGCCGATCCACCACGCCTTTGAAATGCGCGGCTGGCGCGAAGTCAAAATTGACGCTTTCTTTGCCCTGATTGCCATTATTGGTGTGGCTATGGGTATTTTTTACATCTGCGTGGCGTAACACCGCGCAAAATTTGCTAAGGAGGTGACTGCCTGTGAATACGCCGTCAAGCCTGTTAGGGGTGCTGTTTGACCACACCATCGGTAATATTCTGCGTATGTTGGCGGTCATCCGCCTACCAAAACTCGAACGCGGCAGGGTCTCCCGAGGTTTCGTGGCGACCCTGATCGTCATTATGGGATATGGGCTGGTCATGCTGTTTTCAGCCAGCTATTCCAGCGGGTACGCCAACTACGGTGATGTCTACCACTTCATCCGCCCGCAAAGCGTCATTGCAGTGGCGGGCCTGGGCGTTATGTGGCTGGTGTCCAACATCAACTACCGTGCCCTGCGCTACATGAACGAGAGCTTTTACATCATCACGGTCGTGCTGCTGGTGGCGGCGCTGTTCAGCCCGGTGGACACCAACGGTACCTACCGCTGGGTCTACTTTGCGGGCGGTGCGTTCTCGCTGCAGCCGTCTGAGCTGGCAAAATTTTCGGTCATGCTCTGGACTGCCGATATGCTCGACCGCGACAACGATAAGAAAAAGTCGCTGTGGTACGGTCTGCTCAAACCTGCACTGCCGCTGGTGCCGATTCTCGTGCTGCTGAAAATGGAACCGCACAACTCGGCCATGATGCTTTTGTGCCTGATTTTTGCTACCATGATTGCCTGCAACGGCTCCGCCATGCGGTGGTGGCCGCTGGCTGGTGCGGGTGTCGTGATGGGCGCCATTGCCTACGTGAAGCACCTTGCCTCGGGCGAGGGCTACGCCGCGGGCCGCCTGGGCGGTGTGTGGGGCCTGACCCCCACGAACACGGCGGGTATGCAGTGGCAGACCCGTCAGAGCATCTATGCTATCTGCACTGGCGGATTGTTCGGCGTGGGCATCGGCAACAGCGTACAGAAACACCAATGGCTGCCCTACGCGGAGAACGACTTCGTCTTTGCCGTCATCGGGGAGGAACTGGGCTTCGTCGGGGCGATTGCCCTGATTGCCCTGTTTGCGGCGCTGGTCATCCAGGGAATCTTCATTGCGCTGCGTGCGCCCGATTTGTACGGTACGCTGCTGGGCATCGGCATTGTGTCCCAGGTGGCGTGGCAGGTTTTTCTGCACATCGGCGTCGGTACGGCGTTGCTGCCCAACACGGGTATCAGTTTGCCGTTCTTCTCCTACGGCGGCACCAGTTTGTTGCTGCTGCTGGGTGAGATGGGGGTGCTATTGAGTATATCCCGTGCGGGCAACGCGCGGGAGGAACGTATGGCCGAACAGCACCGCGCCGAGACCGACCGTATGCTCCACCGCACCCGCTACCGCAGAGGTACGGTGTAAGACCGTGTTGTAGGGGTGGCGTCCTCGACGCCCCGTAAGCCTCCCCTTACAGGGGAGGTGGTCGAGTGCCAGCGATGACCAGTGGGGTTTTGCCCACTTGCCGTTAGCATAAACTTATAATTTTAGGGAGGCCGAATCATGCGTGTTCTCATTGCTGCCGGCGGCACAGCCGGTCATATCAACCCGGCGCTGGCAATCGCCGGTGCCCTGAAAGCCGCAGACCCGACGGCGGAAATTCACTTTGCGGGCCGCCGGGAGGGAATGGAGTACGGACTTGTTACTAAGGCGGGTTATCCCTTCCACCATATCGAAATCAACGGTTTCCAGCGCCACCTTAGCCTGGAAAACATCGGCCGCAACATCGTCGCCATCTGGCATCTGGCGCTGTCCGGCCCCCGCACCCGGAAAATCCTGAACGAGGTCAAGCCCGACCTCGTCATCGGCTGCGGCGGTTACGTCAGCGGCCCTATTGTGCGCGCGGCGGCCAAACGCAGCATCAAGACTGCCATCCATGAGCAGAACGCCTTTCCCGGCGTGACAAACAAGCTGCTGGCGAAGGAGGTCAACATCGTCCTGGCTGCCAGCGCCGATGCCGTAGAAAAGCTGGGTGCGCCCGAGAAAACCACCGTTGTGGGCAACCCAGTTCGCCCCGAGGTCCTGACCGCCGACCGCGCCACAGCCCGCGCAAAACTGAACGCAGGCGACCGCACGGTCATTTTGAGTTTTGGCGGCAGCCTGGGTGCAGACCGCATCAACCAGGTCGTGGCCGACCTCTGTGCCTGGGAGAAGCAGACGAACCAACACACATTACACCTGCACGCCACCGGCAGCCGCGGTGTCAAGCTGTTTGAAAATCTCGAAAAAGAAAAGGGCTTTGCCCCTGGCGAGAACCTTGTTGTGACCGAGTACATCAACAATATGCCCCAGCTGCTGGCGGCGGCGGATCTCATCATTGCACGTTCCGGTGCACTGACGCTGGCCGAACTGGAAGCCGTGGGCCGCGCGTCGGTGCTGATCCCCAGCCCGAATGTGGCCGAAAACCACCAGTATTACAACGCCCTTGAACTGCAAAAGGCCGGGGCAGCCGTGGTCATTGAGGAAAAGAACCTGACTGGTGACGGCCTGGTAAAGACCGTGGAAGAACTGCTGACCACCCCGGGCAAGCTGGCCGAAATGGGAACCAACGCCAAGGCATTAGGTAACCCCCACAGCCTGGATATGATTACGGAAAAATTGCTGGAGCTGGTAAAATCATAACAGCCGTAGGGGGCGGCGTCCTCGACGCCCCGTAACCGCTACTGCCCCACAGGGCAGCCAGCACACACCTATAAAAATGTATTGGAAAGGAGCCGCCCATGGATCGAAACCAGCGCAGCCGCAGGCAAAAATCCATGAGCGGCTCCTATTCGCAAGCTCCCAAACGCAGCATGGGCAGCCGTATGGGGCTGGAAAAACCGGGCACCCCACGCCAACAGCCGCCGAAAAAATCCTCGCCGCGCAGCCAGCGCCCCACCCAGCAGATCAACCCGCAAAAAGCCGGGTACGACCCCGCCGCGCCCAAACGCCAGCGCCGCGTAACCCAGGCAGAAATCATCCGAAAACGCAACCGCCGTCGTGCCATGAGCATCCTGGCAGTGCTGGCGGTACTGGCCGTAGGGGCTTTCGTCTCGCTTAACCTGCTGTTTAAAGTGGCCTTATTCCGGGTCGAAAACTTCGACCGCACCACCCCCGCCGACACCGGCATCTACACCTCAGACGAGCTTATCAACGCGCTGAATATCGAGAAGAACTCGAATCTTTTCGGCTTCTCCACCGCTGAAAAGACCCGCCAGCTGGCCCAGCAGTTTCCGTACCTTGAGCAGGTGCAGGTTGAGGTCCAGATGCCTGCTACTGTCGTGGTCAAGGTGCAGCCCGCCGTGGAGCGATTCGCCTGTATGTATTCCGGCGGTTGGATGGTGCTGAGCGATTCCCTCAAGATCCTGCGCACCGACGTCAACCAGCCCGACGGCCTGATTTTGCTCTCCATCGCGCTGCCCACAGATTTTGCCCCAACTGTCGGCCAGAACATCACGCCGGAAAGCTATAACTCGCTGCTTGGGGGCGAGCAAGCCACCGCCGAGACGGCAGGATTGCAGGCGTCGGCTATGCAGACCTTGACCGAAATGTTGGACGGCTTGCAGACGAACAACCTGTTTGACGGCACCACAGCCATCAGTGTGCAGGACTTGAGCGATATCGAGTTCACCTACCAGAACCGTGTGCAGGTCAAGTTGGGCAGCGAGACGAATCTTGCCTACAAACTGCGCCTGGCTGCTGCCGCACTGGCCGACCCCGAAAAGGGCCTGGCCGCCAGCGATAAGGGTGTGCTGGATATCTCGACCCAGCAGTCCAACGGCGACATCCGCGCCTACTTCGCCCCCGACGAACCCGCTCCAACCCCCGCCCCCGAACCTACCGCCACGCCGGAACCGGAGGAAAAGGAAAACCTGGCTAACGCAGCAGAATAAACCAGCACCCCGACGAAAGTCGGGGCTTTTTTGTGGTTACTGTAACGTTTGGGGCAAAATCATCACTTATAGAGTGAAAGCACAGAGGAAAGGAGGGCAGGCCATGCCGCTGCCGGAACTGGAAGAACTGTATACGCTATACCGTACGGACCTGTACCGATACCTCTGCCACTTGACACACGACCCAACCGAGGCTGAGGACATACTGAGCGAGACCTTCCTGCGTGCCATGCGGCGGCTACCCACCTACCGCGGCGACTGTGCTGTCAAAACATGGCTGTTCGGCATTGCCCGCAACATCTGGCTGGAAAGTCTGCGTAAGCGCCGCCCCGACGTCAGCGCAGATGACCTGCTGGAAAACTACCTGGCCGAGGATACCCTGACCGAGCATACCGACACACGCCTGCAATGGCAGCGCGTCTGCGAACTGCTGCAGCAGAAAGACGACCGCGCCCGCCGCATTATGCAGCTGCGCGCGGAGGGCCATACCTATGCGGAAATCGCGGTACAGCTGCATATCAGTGAAAGCTCGGCCCGCGTCATCGAACACCGCACCCGCAGCTGGCTGAAGAAAATTTTGACGAAGGAGGGTTATGACCTGTGAAGGAACCTGCTGAAAACGCAAAAATCCCCTGTGCGGTCTGCCGGGACTTGATGCCATTGGTGCAGGACGGAATCGCCAGCCCGGAAAGTGAGCAGCTTGTCCGCGCCCACATTGCCGTCTGCCCGGCCTGTCAGGCCCTGTGGCAGGGGACAGAGCCGCCCGCAGCGCCGGAACTGCAACCCCCCGACGATACCAAAATACTCAAGCGGCTGCGCCGCCGTTACAGCATCCACCTGTTGCTGCTGGCCTTTGTAGGCATTGCAGTGGGCATAGCCCTGGGGTATACAGGCAGCGCGAATTGGGTCATTCTGTTTTTGCCGCTCGTCTGGAGTGTTCTGACCTACCGTGACATCGGCATGGGAAAGCCGCTGCTGCTGTTCACGCTGGGGCTGGCGGTGCTGGATGCTATCATAAAGCAGATGGCCTTACTGGAATCGTTCGCACCTGGTAATTTCTTGGCAAATTTGGTGTCCGGCTACATTTTGTACGTCGGTTTGGGCGGCGTTGGCTGGCTGATCGGCTGGCTGCTGCACTATGCAAAGGAGAGTACCCATGAAAACAAAGAATAAAAAGACGAAAACCATGCGCCGCCTGGCGCTGGCAGCGGCCCTGCTGCTGATTTTGGCTCTGCTGCTGGCCTTTGACGCCATCAACGGTGACCCGCTCAGCCAACAGTGGGCTATACATCGGGCCATTCGATATGCGGAAAAGCTATATCCGGAGGAAACATTTCACTGGGACCAGCGCACCGCCGCTGATGGACAGTTCTTCCACTATGTGGTATACGTTCAGTCTGACCAGAGCCGTGATACAAACTTTGCAGTGCAGACGCGGTTCTGGCTGATGACCGACGATGAAATTCGGGGTAAGGAGCTTGAGCCAGATCATGTGTTCTGTGTAGAGCACCGCTCGAACACGGCTTACCGCTTGGGGGATGAAGCCGCCCAGCAGGCAAGCGCTTACCTGAATGTGCAGGCCCCAGAGTTGAACTTTGCATCGGTCTACGGCGCGAAGGGCAACACCGTGGAAATCGACCTTTGCTATACTGAACAAGACGGCAGAATTCCGGCTGATTATGTGGACGCTCTGCCGCTGGATGCTGCTTTTGATAAAGCAATGCTGCAAAAGGTGCCCAGCCGTCTGTGTGCACAGATTTTATGGGATGCCAAGCCGACCGACGCCGATATGCAACAGGTACTGCACACCCTGAAACAAGTGCTGGAAAACAACGATATGCCGATAACCTATTACGATATCACCCTTGTACCCACCGGCAACTACGCCGACCACAATGCATATATGGCCGATGTACTGGAATCCGGCCTGACGTCCGCCGACAAAATTGCATAAAAATAACCCCGCAGCGCTGTATAAAGAACGCTGCGGGGTATTTTTATTGTTTTCTTAGTGTGGGGCTTTACACGCTCAGTTCCACATGCTGGCCCAAGTCCTCTTTATTGGCGTCCAGCACAGGCTGGATGACGTCGCGCAGGAACTCGGTGACCTGTTCGCTGCTGCGGCCGGTGAAGGCCTCGGGGGACAGCTCAGCCTCAATTTCCTCGCGGGTCAGGCCGAAGGCAGGGTCAGCCTCGACGCGGGCAATCATGTCGTTGGGCTTGCCCTCCTGTTTGACGACGGCGGCAGCAGCCACGGCGTGCTCGCGCAGGCGCTCGTGCAGCTCCTGACGATCGCCGCCCTTCTTGACAGCCTTCATCATGATGTTCTCGCTGGCCATGAAGGGTAGCTCGGCCATGACACGGGCGCGGACAACCTTCGGGTAGACGACGAGACCGTCAGAGACATTCAGCAAAATGTTCAGAATTGCGTCAGCAGCCAGGAAACCCTCCGCCATCGCAATGCGCTTGTTGGCAGAGTCGTCCAGCGTGCGCTCAAACCACTGGGTACCAGCGGTCATGGCGGGGTTCAGCACATCCACCATCAGGTAGCGGCTTAAGGCGCAGATGCGCTCACAGCGCATGGGGTTGCGCTTGTAGGGCATGGCCGAGGAACCAATCTGGTTCTTCTCGAACGGCTCCTCCATTTCCTTGAAGTTTGCCAGCAGGCGGATGTCGGTCGCCATCTTCATGGCAGACTGGCCCAGACCCGCCACGGCGGACAGGACGTTGTAGTCCACCTTGCGGCTGTACGTCTGGCCGCAGACCGGCACGACCTTGGTAAAGCCCATCTGGGCGCAGACGTCGGCCTCGACGGCCTTGATCTTGGCGGAGTCGCCGTTGAACAGCTCCATAAAGCTGGCCTGGGTGCCGGTGGTGCCCTTGACGCCGCGCAGCGCCAGTTGGGAAATCTGGTAGTCGATGGCTTCCAGATCCATGTACAGCTCGTTCATCCAGAGCGTGGCACGCTTGCCGACGGTGGTCAGCTGCGCGGGCTGGCAGTGGGTGTAGGCCAGGCAGGGCATAGCCTTGTACTCGTCGGCGAACTTAGCCAGGTTTGCCAGCACGCCGATGATCTTCTTGCGCACCAGCTGCAAAGCCTCGCGCATGACGATAACATCGGTGTTGTCGCCGACATAGCAGCTGGTCGCGCCCAGATGGATGATGCCCTTTGCTTTGGGGCACTGCAGGCCATAGGCGTAGACATGGCTCATAACGTCGTGGCGCACCAGCTTCTCGCGGGCGATGGCATCCTCGTAGTTGATGTCGTCCTTGTGGGCTTCCAACTCGGCAAGCTGCTCATCGGTTATTGCCAGGCCCTGCTTCTGTTCAGCCTTGGCAAGCGCGATCCACAGCTTGCGCCAGGTGCGGAACTTGTTGTCGTCGGAGAAGATATACTGCATCTCGTCCGAAGCATAGCGGGTGGAGAAAGGGGAAATATAACGGTCATGTTGTGCCATGGGAAAAGTCCTCTACTTTCTTACAGCTTAAAGTAATTCACACCGCCCTCAAAGATTGGCTGGTATTTGTCGCCGGTGACGTTCTTGTACAGCTGCTCGCCGCTGCGCTCACTGTGGCCCATCTTGCCAAAGACACGGCCGTCTGGGCTGGTGATGCCCTCAATGGCCAGCACAGAACCGTTGGGATTGTAGCGCATATCCATCGTCGGACGGCAGGTCAGGTCCACATACTGCGTTGCAATCTGGCCGTTGTCGATCAGCTGGTTCAGCAGCGTCTCGTTGCAGACAAAGCGGCCCTCGCCGTGGCTGATGGCGATCAGATGCTCGTCGTTGATATCGCAGCGGCTCAGCCAGGGGCTCTTGTTGCTGGCAACGCGGGTGCGGACCAGCATGGACTGGTGGCGGTGAATTGTGTTGAAGGTCAGCGTCGGGTCGTCCGCCGTGATGGGACGGATCTCGCCGTAGGGAACCAGGCCCAGCTTGATGAGCGCCTGGAAACCGTTGCAGATGCCCAAGGCCAGGCCGTCACGCTGGTTCAGCAGACGGTTGACGGCGTCGGCCACCGCCGGGTTGCGGAAGAAGGAAGCAATGAACTTTGCGGAGCCGTCCGGCTCGTCGCCGCCGGAGAAACCGCCCGGCAGCATCAAAATCTGCGCCTGGTCAAGCTCCTTCACCAGCGCCTCGCAGCTCTCGGCCACGTCAGCGGGGGAGAGGCTCTTCAAAACCAGAATGTGCGGATCGCCGCCGGCACGGCGGAAGGCGCGGGCCGTGTCGTATTCGCAGTTCGTGCCGGGGAACACCGGGATGATGACCCGCGGCGTCGCCAGGCGCACAGCGGGGGCCACACGCTTGTTGGCAGGGCAGTCATGCTCCAGTGCGGGTACAAATTCACCGGCCTTGCGGTAGGGGAACACAGGCTCGAGCTTCTGCTCCCACAGCTCCTGCAGGCGGGCCAGGTCGATGTGCTTGCCCTCGGCTTCCAGCGTGTAGTCCACGGTGGTAAAGCCCAGGAACTCACCGGCGGAGGCATCCAGCAGTTCCAGGATGACCGCGCCGTAGGCAGGCTTGAACAGGCCGTTCAGGTCGATATCGTTGGATAGCTGCAGGCCGACATGGTTGCCGACGCACATTTTGAACAGCGTCTCGGCCACACCGCCGTAACCCGGCGTCGCAGCGGCCAGCACCTTGCCCTCGTCGATCATCTGTTCGACGGTCTTGTAAATGGAAACCAGGCTGCCGATCTCAGGCAGGCCGTTCTTGTAGTTGGGGCGCAAGATGACGATTGAGCTGTTGGCTTTCTTGAACTCGGGGCTCTGCACGTCGCGGGTGTTGCCGATGGCCGTTGCAAAGCTGACCAGCGTCGGGGGCACGTCCAGCCCCTCAAAGCTGCCGGACATGGAGTCCTTACCGCCGATGGACGCAATCCCCAGGCCCATCTGGGCATCCAGTGCGCCCAGCAGGGCGGCCAGCGGCTTGCCCCAGCGCTCGGGCTTGTCGCTCATGTGCTCAAAATATTCCTGGAAGGTCAGGTACATATCCTCATGGTGGAAGCCCGCGCAGACCAGCTTGGTCACGCTCTCCACCACGGCCAGGTAGGCACCGCGGTAGGGGTCAGCCTCGGTCAGGTAGGGGTTGAAGCCCCACGCCATGCCGGAGCAGGTCGTTGTCTCGCCGTCCACAGGCAGTTTGGCGGCCATGGCCATGGTCGGGGTCAGCTGGTACTTGCCGCCGTAAGGCATCAGCACGGTGGCTGCGCCGATGGTGGAGTCGAAGCGCTCGCCCAGGCCCTTCTGGCTGCAAACGTTCAGGTCACTGACCATAGACTCCATTTTTTCTTCAAAGCTCACGCCGGCAAACTGGGGCTGCCAGACATGGCCGGGCAGGATGTGGGCGTTGGCGTGGCGCTCGGCACCGTTGGAGTTCAGGAACTCGCGGGACAGGTCAACAATGGTCTTGCCGTTCCAGACCTCACGCATCCGTTTTTCCTCGGTGACGGTGGCAACGATGGTCGCCTCGAGGTTTTCCTCGGCGGCGTACTTCATAAAGGTCTCGGCATCCTCAGCAGCCACGGCCACGGCCATGCGTTCCTGACTCTCGGAAATTGCAAGCTCGGTGCCGTCCAGGCCCTCATACTTGCGGGTGACTTTGTTCAGGTCAATATGCAGACCGTCAGCCAGTTCGCCGATGGCGACAGACACACCGCCCGCGCCGAAGTCGTTGCAGCGCTTAATGAGGCGGCAGGCATCCTCGCGGCGGAACAGGCGCTGCAGTTTGCGCTCAATGGGCGCGTTGCCCTTCTGAACCTCGGCACCGCAGGTTTCCAGGCTCGTCAGTTTGTGCGCCTTGGAAGAACCCGTTGCGCCGCCGACGCCGTCACGGCCCGTGCGGCCGCCCAGCAGGATGACCACATCACCGGGGGCGGGTTCCTCACGGCGTACATGGCTGGCGGGCGTTGCGCCCACGACCGCGCCAATCTCCATGCGCTTGGCGGCGTAGCCGGGGTGGTACAGCTCGGCTACCTGACCGGTGGCAAGGCCAATCTGGTTGCCGTAGCTGGAATAGCCGGCGGCAGCGGTGGTGACCAGCTTGCGCTGGGGCAGCTTGCCGGGCATCGTCTCGGAAACAGGCTTCAGCGGGTCAGCTGCACCGGTCACACGCATGGCCTGGTAAACATAACTGCGGCCGGACAGCGGGTCGCGGATGGCACCGCCGATGCAGGTCGCCGCACCGCCGAAAGGCTCAATTTCGGTGGGGTGGTTGTGGGTCTCGTTCTTGAACAGGAACAGCCAATCCTGCTGCTCGCCGTCCACATCGCACTTGATTTTGACCGTGCAGGCGTTGATTTCCTCGCTCTCGTCGAGGTTCTTCAGAATGCCGCGCTGCTTCAGGGCCTTGGCACCAATCGTCGCGCAGTCCATCAGGGTGCGGTTCTTCTTGTCGCGGCCGGTCTCGCCACGCAGAGCCATGTAACGGTCGAACGCGGCCTGTACCAGCTCGTCGTCGATCTTCACATCGTCGAGAATCGTGCCGAACGTCGTGTGGCGGCAGTGGTCGGACCAGTAGGTGTCGATGAGGCGAATCTCGGTGATGGTCGGGTCGCGGTGCTCGGACTTAAAGTAGTTCTGGCAGAACACGATATCCGCGTGGTCCATGGCAAGGCCCTTCTCATTACGGAAGGCTTCCAGTGCATCGTCATCCAGGGCGGTAAAGCCGGTCAGCGTCTCGACCTCGGTGGGGATGGCAAACTCCATCTTCAAGGTGCTGCGCTCGTCAAGGCTGGCCTCGCGGGCCTCCACCGGGTTGATGACGTACTTTTTAATGGCGGCCAGATCATCGGCAGTCAGCTCGCCGTCCAGCAGATAGACGCGGGCAGAACGCACAGCGGGGCGCTCGCCCTGGCTCAACAGCTGGATGCACTCGCTGGCGGAGTCGGCGCGCTGGTCAAACTGACCGGGCAGGTACTCAACGGCAAACACGGTCTTGGCGTCGGGCAGTGCGTCGTAGGTCACATCCACCGGCGGCTCACTGAACACAGTGGGGATGGCCTGCTGGAACAGCACATTGTCGATGCCCTCGACGTCGTAGCGGTTCAAAAGGCGTAAGCCGGTCAGGTTCCGGATGCCGACCAAATCGACCAGCTCATGCAGCAGCCCTTGGGCTTCACCGTCGAAGCCGGGCTTTTTCTCAACATAAATGCGATATACCATTGTATTTCCTCCGTTACTCCATCGCCGCCAGCGCTCTTGCGCCAATATCACTGCGCTTGTGCAGCTTGTCAAAATGGATGCTCTCGGTTGCGGCATAGGCCTTTTTCAGCGCGTCAGGCAGGGTGTTGGCCGTGGCGGTCACACCCAGCACGCGGCCGCCGTTGGTGACGAGCTTGCCGCCTTTGATGGCCGTACCTGCATGATACACCGTCACGTCCGCAGCGTCAAGCTGGCCCGCAGCCAGGCCGGAAATTTCCTTGCCCTTCTCATAAGAAAGGGGATACCCGCCGCTGGCCAGAATCACACAGGCCGCCGCGCCGTCGCGGAACTTGACCTCGGTCGTATCCAGCGTGCCGTTGGTCGTCGATTCCATCACGGTCAGCAGGTCGCTTTCCAGCAGGGGCAGCACGACCTGGGTCTCGGGGTCGCCGAAGCGGCAGTTGTACTCGATGACCTTGGGGCCGTCGGGCGTCAGCATCAGGCCAAAGTAGAGGCACCCCTTGAAGGGGCAGCCCTCGGCCTGCATGGCGGCGACCGTCGGCAGGAAAATCTCCTTCATGCAGCGCTCGGCGATTTCCGGCGTGTAGTAGGGGTTCGGGGCCACCGTGCCCATGCCGCCGGTGTTCAGGCCCTCATCGTGGTCCAGCGCACGCTTGTGGTCCATGCTGGACACCATCGGCTTCACGGTCTTGCCGTCACAGAAGGACAGTACGCTGACCTCGGGGCCGGTCAAGAACTCTTCCACAACCACATGGTTGCCGGACGCGCCGAACTTTTTGTCCAGCATGATCTCCTTGACGCCGTCGGCGGCCTCCTGCTCATTCTGGCAGATCAGAACGCCCTTGCCCAGCGCCAGGCCATCCGCTTTGATAACGACCGGGTACTTGCCCTCGGCCTTGATGTAGTCCATGACCTTTTCGGGATCGTCGAACGTCTCATATTTCGCTGTAGGAATGCCGTATTTCTTCATCAAGTCTTTGCTGAACACCTTGCTGGCCTCGATGCGGGCCGCGGCCTTGTCGGGGCCGAAGGCCGGGATGCCGACAGCGGCCAGTGCATCGACCATGCCCAGGGCCAGCGGGTCATCCTGGGCGACGACTACATAATCGAAGGCTTCTTCTTTCGCAAACTTGACCATCGCGTCCACATCGGTGGCAGGGATGGCCTTGCAGGTGGCATCGTAGCTGATGCCGCCGTTGCCGGGTGCGCACCAGATCTCAGTGCAGCGGGGGCTTTTTTTCAGCGCACGGATGATGGCGTGCTCACGCCCGCCGCCGCCAACGACCAGAATTTTCATGAGGAACCTCCTGTAAAACACCAACTGCCCGCGACGCAAAATACGCCGCAGGCGCGTTGAATATTGCTTAGTGATGGAACAAGCGGATGCCGCAGAACGCCATCGTAATGCCGTACTTGTTGCAGGTGTCGATGACCTGCTGGTCGCGGATGGAGCCGCCCGGCTGCACAATGGCGGTCACGCCGCTGCGGCGGGCGCGCTCAATGTTGTCGCCGAAGGGGAAGAACGCGTCGCTGCCCAGGGAAACGCCGGTCACGGCGTCCAGCCAGGTGCGCTTTTCCTCGGCAGTCAGCGGGGCGGGCTGCTCGGTGAAGGTCTCGGCCCAGACATCATCACCGATGACATCCTCCGGCGTGTCGCCGATGTACACGTCAATGGCATTGTCGCGGTTGGGCTTTGCCACATCGTCGCGGAAAGGCAGGGCCAATACTTTCGGCATATGGCGCAGCTGCCAGTTGTCGGCCTTCTGGCCTGCCAGGCGGGTGCAATGCACGCGGCTCTGCTGGCCCGCGCCGACGCCGATGGTCTGGCCGTCCTGCACGTAGCAAACACTGTTGGACTGGGTGTATTTCAGCACAATCAAGCTGATGACCAGATCGCGGCGCTGCTCGTCACTGATGAACTGGTTCTCGGTCACGATATTCTGCAGCATCGTCTCGTTGGAAATATCCAGATCCTGGCGGCCCTGTTCAAAGGTCACGCCGAATACGGTGCGGGTCTCCAGTGGCTGCGGCTCGTAGTCAGCGTCGATCTGGACGATGGCGTAGTTGCCCTTCTTCTTGCCCTTCAGCACTTCCAGCGCGTCAGCGTCGTAGCCGGGGGCAATGATGCCGTCGGAGACTTCATGCTGAATCAGCTTTGCAGTGCTCAGATCGCAGACGTCAGACAGCGCGATCCAGTCACCAAAGCTGGACATACGGTCCGCGCCGCGGGCGCGGGCGTAGGCACAGGCCAGTGGGGAAAGCTCGGTCTCGGGGGCAATGTGGTACATGGCACGCAGCGTGTCATCCAGCGGCAGGCCGATGGCCGCACCGGCGGGGGACACATGCTTGAAGCTGGCGGCAGCGGGCTGACCCAGCGCCTTCTTCAAATCGCGCACGAGCTGCCAGGAGTTGAAGGCATCCAGGAAGTTGATGTACCCCGGGCGGCCATTCAAAATCTGTACCGGCAGGTCGGAACCGTCCGCCATGTAGATGCGGGCGGGCTTCTGGTTGGGGTTCGTGCCGTATTTCAGCTGAAATTCGTTCATATTAACCCTCCACAGCGGTGTATTTGTTCAGAATAAGATCCTCGTAGGTGCCGGTCTCCAGCTCAATGCTGCGCACAAACAGGCTGACCTTGTTGTCCTCGTTCAAGGATCCCCACAGCTTCTCAGCGAACTTGTCGGCGTCGTTCGTGTCGATGGCGACGCGCAGCGGCTCGCCCGCAAAGCTCGGGATGGGGGCACCGTTCTTGACGTAGGTGCTGATGAAATGGCCCTCACCGGCGACGGGCTGCGGGTAGTCATAGGTCTGGCGCTGTACGCTGTCAGCGTTGCCCTCGTTGGATTTGACGATGGACAGCTTGTAGCCGCCGCGGCGCATATCTACGACACCGGAGATGCGCGGGGTGAAGTTCGGCGCATCGTCTTCGTAGGTGCGGGTGGCAAGGGCCGCCTCGAAGCTGTACCCGGGGAAGAGGTTGCCGTTCATGAACTGGGCAATCGTGTCGGTCTGGTCGCCGTTGGTCACAACGGTGGTCTCCCGCAGGGTCAGCACGGCGTTGTAAATAATCAGGTGCGGATCTTCCAGCTTGGCAGGGTCAGCGGCCACCGTGCGGATGCCGCCCTCGATGGGCTCAAACACGCGGTTGCGGCTGTTGGCGCTGCGGCCCATGATCCAGTAGGCGACGAACACCTTGCTGCCGTCGGGACTCTGCCCCAGCACAATGCCGCGGCCCGGGTACTCATTCCCGGCAAGATATTTGTAAAGGTTCTTTTTCATAATTTATACCTCGTCGCTGCACACCATGGCCAGCGCCTTGGGCAATAACTGCCACTCGGCCTCCACCATGACGCGCTTCTGCAAAGTCTCGGGGGTGTCGCCGGGCTGAACGGCCACGGCCTTTTGCAGCAGGATCGGCCCGCCGTCACATTCCTCATTGACCAGATGCACAGTCGCGCCGGTCAGCTTGACGCCCCGGGCCAGCGCTGCCTCATGCACCTTCAGCCCATAGAAACCGGGACCGCAGAAGCTGGGAATCAGGCTCGGATGAACATTGATGATCTTATTGCGGTAGGCCGCAATGACACGCTCACCCAGCACGCTCAAGAAGCCTGCCAGCACGACCACATCAATGTCATGGGCCCGCAAAACGCCCAGCAGGGCGGCGTCAAAATCGGCGCTGCTGGCGTAGTCCCTGCGGCTGACGACGGCGGATTCCACGCCAAAATTCGCGGCGCGCTCCAGTGCATAGACGCCGGGCTTGCTGGCGACGACCAGAACGATTTTACCGTTGGGGTTCTCGCCGCGCTGCTCGCTTTCCAGCAGAGCCTGTAAATTTGTGCCGCCGCCGGAGACCAGAACTGCTACACGCTTCATACCAACACGACCCCGTCACCCTCGACGATGGTGCCCAGACGGTAGGCGTCCTCGCCGTGGGCTTTTAAAATCTCGAGGGCCTTGTCGGCGTCCTCGGGCGCGACGGTCAGCACCATGCCAACGCCCATGTTGAAGGTGTTGAACATATCGTGCTCGGAGATGCCGCCCTCACGCTGCATCACGTCGAACAGGGCAGGGGTGCGTACATCGGCCTTGGCAATGCGGGCGGCGCAACCCTTCTTCAGACTGCGGGGAATGTTTTCGTAGAAGCCGCCACCGGTGATGTGGGAAACTCCCTTGACCGTGATTTCGTCCATAACGGCCAGAACGGGCTTGACATAGATGCGGGTGGGGGCCAGCAGGGCCTCGCCAAGGGGCTTATCCATGCCGTCAAAGGTCTTTTTCAGCACATCGGGGTTGTTGTCAATGTCGAAAATCTTGCGAACCAGCGAGAAACCGTTAGAATGCACACCGGTGGAGGGCAGCGCAATAATGACGTCGCCCGGCTGCATCGTGGAGTTGTCCAAAATCTTGGCCTTGTCCACCACGCCGACAGTGAAGCCTGCCAGGTCGTACTCATCTTCGGGCATCATGCCGGGGTGCTCGGCAGTCTCGCCGCCCACCAGGGAGCAGCCCGCCTGCAAGCAGCCCTCGGCCACGCCCTTGACGATCTCTGCGATCTTCTCGGGAATATTCTTGCCGCAGGCAATGTAGTCAAGGAAAACCAGGGGCTTCGCGCCTGCACAAATCACGTCATTGACGCACATGGCAACGCAGTCGATGCCGATGGTGTCGTGCTTGTCCAGCAGCATGGCGATACGCAGCTTGGTGCCGACGCCGTCGGTGCCGGAAATCAGAACAGGATGCTCCATGCCGGTGCAATCCAGCTCAAACAGGCCGCCGAAGCCGCCCAAACCGCCGATACAGTTCTCGGTCATCGTGCGGGCCACGTACTGTTTCATCAGCTCCACAGAGCGGTAACCGGCGGTGATATCTACACCGGCCGCAGCATAGCTGGCAGAATAGCTTTTTTCCATCTTGAAATCCTCACAATTTCTTATTCGGGTTCGACACGCTCAATGGCTTGTCGTAGACGATATCCATGGTCTCGGTGGGCGGGTTGACCGGGTATTTGCCGGTAAAGCAGCCGGCGCAGAAGCCGCACTTGCTGTGGATGGCCAGCTGCTGGACATGCTCGACGCTCAGGTATCCCAGCGTATCGGAACCGACCATCTTGTTGATTTCCTCCACGGTATGGCCGGTGGCAATCAAATCTTTCTCGTCGGGAATGTCGGTGCCGAAGTAGCAGGGGTGGACAAACGGCGGGGCGCTGATGCGGTAGTGTACCTCGGCGGCCCCGGCTTCGCGCAGCAGGCGGATGGTGCGGGCGCTGGTGGTGCCGCGCACGATGGAGTCATCGACGAGGACGACCCGCTTGCCTTTGACCGTGGACGAAATGGCATTCAGCTTGATGCGCACGCTGCTCTCGCGCTGGGCCTGGCTGCCCTGAATGAAGGTACGGCCGACGTATTTGTTTTTGATGAAGCCAACGCCGTAGGGGATGCCGCTCTCCTGGGCGTAACCCAGCGCGGCGTCCAGACCGGAGTCCGGTGCACCGATGACAACATCAGCCGCGACCGGGTGCTCCTGTGCCAAGAAACGGCCAGCCTGCAGGCGGGCCTCGTGGACGCAGGTGCCCTCGATGATGGAATCCGGGCGGGCAAAGTAGATGTACTCAAACACGCACATCGTGTGGGGCGCGGTGCCGCAGTGATCCACGATGGAACGCAGGCCGTTGTGGTCGGCAATGACGATCTCGCCGGGCTGAACATCGCGGACGAACTTCGCGCCCACAGCGTCCAGTGCGCAGCTCTCGCTGGCAAAGGCCCAGCCGTTGCCGTCGGGCAGTTCACCGATGCAGAGCGGGCGGAAACCGTTGGGGTCACGCGCCGCAATCAGCTTGGTGTGGGTCATGATGACGAGGGAGTACGCGCCCTCAATGTCGTCCATCGTGCGGCTGACAGCCATCTCAATGTTGGGGGTCAGCAGCCGGTTCTGGGTCAGCAGATAGGCAATGACCTCGGTGTCCGATGTGCCGTGGAAGATGGAACCGCTCATTTCCAGCTTGCGGCGCAGCTTGGGCGCGTTGACCAGGTTGCCGTTGTGGCAGACCGCCATAGCACCCTTGCAGTGATGCAGGATCATCGGCTGCGCGTTGGAACGGCTGCGCTGACCGGCTGTAGCATAGCGCACATGACCGGTAGCCATCTTGGCACCACGGGGGAGTTCTTCAAGCACGCGCTTGGTGAAAACCTCGCTGACAAGGCCCAGATCGCGGTGGCCGGACAAAACGCCGTCTACGTTCAGGGCAATGCCGCAGCTCTCCTGGCCGCGGTGCTGCAAGGCGTACAGCGCACTGTACACGGCGCTGACCATATCAGTCTCGCCGGTTTTGTCATACATACCGAACACGCCGCACTCCTCGTGCAGGGCTTCAGTGTATTGGGAAAATTCGCTCATGTTTTGCTCCGTTTGTATGTTGTAGGGGGCGGCGTCCCCGACGCCCCGCGGCAGATGCCGACCTACGCGTCACCCGAATTGTCGGAAAATCAGCCCAGCAGCCGCTTCATGACTTCCTGGTAGGCATCGGCCTCGCCGCCCATGTTGCGGCGGAACAGATCCTTATCCAGGTGTGCGCCGGTGGTAGCATCCCAGAAACGGCAGGTGTCGGGGCTGATTTCGTCAGCCAGGATGATGGTGCCGTCGGACAGGCGGCCAAACTCGAGCTTGAAGTCGACCAGACGGATGTTGGCGTCCAGCATGATCTTCTTCAGCACTTCGTTGACCTTGAAGGCGTATTTGGCGATGGTGTCCAGCTCTTCCTGGGTAGCCAAGTCGAGGGCCAGGGCGTAGTAGTGGTTGATGAACGGGTCATGCAGGTCGTCGTTCTTGTAGCTGTACTCGAGGATGGGGGTCTTGAACACCTTGCCCTCGGGTACGCCCATGCGCAGGCTGAAATGACCGGCGGCGACATTGCGGATGATGACTTCCAGCGGAACGATGTCTACCTTCTTGACGAAAGTATCACGGTCGTTGACTTCCTTAACGTAATGGGTGGGGATGCCCTCTTTCTCCAGCTTCTGCATCAGAGCGTTGGACAGTTTATTGTTGACGATGCCCTTGTCGCGGATGGTACCCTTCTTCTCGCCGTCGCCTGCGGTGGCGTCGTCCTTGTAGTGGACCATGACGATTTCGGGGTCATTGGTAGCGAAAACCTGCTTGGCCTTGCCTTCATACAGTTGCTCTTTAACTTCGTAATTCATGAAAAACGCTCCTTTTACTTTATTATAATATGGTTGTGGTTGGTATGCAAGTGTTACAGCGCCGCAGCCTCGGCGGCAATGGCGGCGTCCTTCTTGGCAATCGCGGCGGCAGTATCGGCGCGGAATTTGTCAAGCTTTTCTGCCAGCTCGTCGTCGGCAACAGCCAGGATCGCCACGGCCAGGTAGGCGGCGTTCTTGGCACCGTTCAGCGCCACGGTGGCGACCGGGAACCCGCTGGGCATCTGCACAGTGGCAAGCAATGCGTCCAGGCCGTCCATCGCGCCGCCCTTCATCGGGATGCCGACGACCGGCAGGGTGGTGTTGGCGGCAAAGGCACCGGCCAAGTGTGCGGCCATACCGGCAGCGCACAAAATCACGCCGTACCCATTGGCGCGGGCAGACTTGGCAAACGCGGCGGCAGCCTCCGGCGTGCGGTGGGCGGAAAGAATGTGTGCCTCATAAGGCACGCCGAAATCCTTCAGCACCGTGCAGGCGGATTTGACCACCGGCCAATCACTGTCGGAACCCATGATGATCGCTACTTTTTTCATGCGTTTAGAAACCTCCTTTACGAAGCAAAACAGCGCAGTGCCCCGTTAGGATACACTGCGCTGCGGTTTTGATGTGAAAAGAGTATGACGGTACAGAACACCCACGTGAAAACCAAGACGCTGCATTGCGTTTGCCACGGAAGATCCCCCTTTAATATAAAAGTAAGATGATGCCCTGTGAAACCAGTGTAAACTCTGGGAAAAGAAATTGCAAGCGCCCGGCGGACATTTCAGCCAAAAAACCACGCCGCCCGGTTTTGACCGGTGCTTTTTGTCGCTTTTGATGGAGTTTTGAAGGCGATTGTCATACTTTAAAACGGCCTGTATAATTATGCTGGTATGTCGGGGCAAAATATGCTATGATAATAAAAATACCCCAAAAAGGAGAAAGTTATGAGTGAACCCAGACGACGCCTGACACGCCGCGCCCTGCACGGCAAGGAGGAATGGTTCAAGCGCGTTTTCCGCGATCAGATCGCCGAGGCCGCCGGTATTTTGGAGGTTGTGCTCTCCGGCATTGTGCTGGTGGCCCTGCTGCTCAGCATCGTCCCGCTTTTGGAGCTGATGCCGGGCCTTTTGACCGACGCGGAAAGCATAGAGGTACATACGTTCTTGGAACGTGCGCTGGACATCGTTATCGGCATCGAATTCATCAAGATGCTGGCAAAGCACAGCCCCGGCAGCGTGCTGGAAGTGCTGCTTTACGCCATCGCTCGCCATATGATCGTCGGCCACGAGGACGCCGTGCAAAACCTTGTCAGCGTCGGTGCCATCGCGCTGATCTTCATCATCCGCAAATATTTCTTTGTGCCGTCCTTCGGCCAGAAGCTGCCCGGGGGCGAGACCGCACCGGATATGAAAAAGGCACCAGAGGAATGCCCGGAAGCCGATGCCTGACACCGCCACGCCGGGGCATAGAATACCCGGTCTGGAAAGAGCAGGGAAAAGGTGTGGCAAAATACTTGACCCCGGCAGAATAAACCAAGCGAGAGCAGGATGCAACCGATGCCCTTTCCAACCGACTTTGTCTGGGGCGCGGCACGGCCATCGGCTGGCCCATCACACCCGAGAGCATAGAGGGTATCCGGACGCCCAAGTACAGTGATGTAATATAGATGCACAGTAGGGGCGGACTTGAAGCCCGCCCCTACTGTATAATGAACAAAGCGGGCATCCGTTTGGATACCCGCTTTGCTTGATTGATGTAATAAGTTAGGGCAATACCGCATAATTCTAAGTGCCGATACGGCGAGCGAGGTGCGGCAGCTGCTAAGCCAAAAGCGCAGATAATACTTTGTGTATTATCGAGCATTTTGGCAACGCAGATGCCGTGCCGCACACCGAGCCGCAGCGAGGCGCTTCGGAGCGCAACCGCCGCTTGAGGCGGCTCTTGGCGCGGAGATCCGCCGGAGCGGTGCTTAAGCCGTAAGGCGGGAATTATGCGGTGTTGCCTTAGAACAACCCCGTGATCTTCCCATGTACATCCACGTCAATGTCCATAGCGGCGGGGTGTTTGGGCAGGCCGGGCATCGTCATGATGCTGCCGCAGACCACGACCACAAACCCCGCACCGGCAGAGAGCCGCACCTCGCGCACATTCAGCGTGAAGCCCTCGGGGGAACCGGTCAGCTTGGCATTGTCGCTGAAAGAATACTGCGTCTTGGCAATGCAAACCGGCAAATCACCATAGCCCAGCGCGGTCAGTTCGTCCAGCGTTTTCTTTGCGGCGGGGGTGTAGCTCACACCGCCCGCGCGGTAAATCTTTTTGGCAACCGCCGCAATCTTATCGGCCAGCGGTACATTCAGTTCATAGGTGTAGTTGACCTTAGCCTTGTCGTCCAGGATGGAAAGCACCGTCTCGGCCAGGGCCTTGCCACCCTCACCGCCCTTGGCAAAGACCTCGCTCAGGGCGCAGGGTACACCGGCCTTGGCGCAGACGTCGTAAATGACGTCCATTTCCTCCGCCGTGTCGGTGGGGAAGGCATTGATGGCAACGCAGACCGGCAGGCCGAAGTTCTGCAAATTTTCAATGTGACGTGCTAGGTTGGCAGAACCCACCCGCACAGCCTCGGCGTTGGGCTTGCTCAAATCGGGCTTCGCCACGCCGCCGTGGGATTTCAGCGCACGCACGGTTGCCACCAGCACAACGGCGGCGGGGTGCAGCCCGGCAGCGCGGCACTTGATATCCAGGAACTTCTCCGCGCCCAGATCTGCGCCAAAGCCCGCCTCGGTCACAACGTAGTCAGCCAGCTTCAGGCTCAGCTTGGTGGCAATGGCACTGTTGCAGCCGTGGGCAATGTTGGCGAACGGCCCGCCATGAATGATGGCGGGGTTGTGCTCCAGTGTCTGGACAAGGTTCGGATCAATGGCGTCTTTCAGAAGGGCGGTCATCGCGCCCGCTGCGCCGATCTGCCCGGCTGTGACAGGCTGGCCGTCGTAGGTGTAGGCACAGACAATGCGGGACAGGCGTGCCTTCAAATCTTCCAGGTCGGTGGCCAGGCAGAACACTGCCATGACCTCGCTGGCAACGGTGATATCAAAGCCGTCCTCACGGGGCGTTCCGTTGACTTTGCCGCCCAGGCCATCCACGATATACCGCAGCTGGCGGTCATTCATATCCATGCAGCGCTTCCAGGTGATGCGGCGGGGGTCGATGTTCAGCGGGTTGCCCTGCTGGATGGAGTTGTCGATCATGGCCGCCAGCAGATTGTTGGCGGTGCCGATGGCGTGGATATCGCCGGTAAAGTGCAGGTTGATATCCTCCATGGGCACGACCTGGGCATAGCCGCCGCCGGCCGCGCCGCCCTTGATGCCGAACACAGGGCCAAGGGACGGCTCACGCAGGCAGAGCATCGTCTTTTTGCCCAGGGCGTTCATGGCGTCCGCCAGGCCGACGCTGGTGGTGGTCTTGCCCTCACCGGCGGGGGTGGGGCTGATGGCGGTCATCAAAATCAGCTTGCCCTCGGGCTTGTCGCTCTTGGCCAGCTTATGGTTGATCTTGGCCTTGTAGTGGCCGTAGGGGATGACGTCCTCACTCTGCAGGCCCAGTTGGGCTGCAATTTCGGTGATGGGCTTCATTTCGGCGGCCTGTGCAATTTCGATGTCGCTCAGCATAACGATTCCTCCGTTTTTGTAAAAATAAAAGGGCCGCACACACCATACACCAGTGTATGCAGCCCAGACGGTCGGCTTAACGCAGGTTTTGCGCCGCATCCCCTGGGGTCATCCCCACAAAATCCGTCGGTCAGCGGCCCTGCTATGGGTTAAATGTATCACAGACAAAAACAGTTGTCAAGAGTCTACGGCAAAAAAGTATCCCCTTTGGAGGAGCCAAAGAATCAAAACGTCCCTTTTCCGCAACCCCATTTTTTGAAATACCGCCCCATGCTCACCAGCTGCATCTTGAACTTGCCCGCGTCGCGCATCGGGGCGCGGTGCCAGGCATGGATGGCGGAAAACTGCGGTGCCAGCCAGACAGTGCCCTTTTGCAGCACTTTCTGGGTCAGGTCGGCGTCCTCGACATACATGAAATACGCGGGGTCAAACCCGCCGATTTCTTTGAGTACATCGGTGCGCACGGCCATAAAGCTGCCGGTGCAGAACGCAATGCGGCGGGGCACGGTCAAATCCTCGTCCTGCATCGTGTAGTGGTCGTCCGCTTTTTTGAAGATGCCGTCAAACTTCGGAGCCAGCTGCCGTGCCAGCAGCAGCCAGGGTGTGGGCTTACGGCGGGGCAGGTGCTGCAAACGGCCATCCGGGTAGTGCAGCTGCGGCGTTGCCATGGCGGCCCCTTCCTGTGCCAGCAGCCAGGCGGCCATTGGCTCTAAAATATTCTCGGTCAGCACAATGTCAGGGTTCAGGATAAAATGCACCTCGCTGGTCAGGCGGTCCAGCACAGCGTTGTGCCCTCGGCCAAAGCCGACATTTTCCGACAGCGTCAGCACGGTTACGCGGGTGTCGCCAAAATCAGTTTCCGCCAGCTGCTTGCCGCAGCCGTCGGGGCTGGCGTTATCCACCACGTACAGGGTGAGATCCGGGGTGGGGGTGTAGTGTAAAATGCTGCGCACCGCCGCGCAGACCTCGTCATAATCACAGTACGCCACAATGCAGGCGCTGATTTTGGGCATAAGGTGCTCCTTACCGTTAAACCTTGTAAGGGCGGATGCGAGCATCGACCCCTACGGAGTAGACTATTACTTTTCCAATGCTTCCAGGCGGTTCAAATCATACGGCGTATCCTGGTAGACATAGTAGTTCAGCCAATTCGTGTACAGAAGATATCCGTGCGCGCGCCAGCGGAACAGCGGGTCGCGGCTGGGGTCGTCGTCGGGGTAGTAGTTGCAGGGAATGTTGATGGGCTTGCCTGCCGCAACATCCCGCTTGTACTCCTTGTCCAGCGTGTATTTGTCGTATTCGGGGTGGCCGATGACAAAAATCTGACGCCCGGACTCGGTGGAAAGCAGCATCGGCCCGGCTACGTCACTTTCTGCCAAAATGCGTAAATCGCCGCAGGCATCGATGGCGGCGCGGTCCAGCCCGGCCCAGCGGCTGTGCGGGGCGTAAAAAACCTCGTCAAAACCGCGCACCAGCGGGTTTGAGGGCCGGGTGACGCGGTGCTCGAACACGCCGAACATTTTTTTGTCCAGATGCACCTTGGGAATGCCGAAGTGGTAGTACAAACCTGCCAGTGCACCCCAGCACAGATGAATGGTAGAGTAAACGTTTTCTTTAGTGTAATCCATGATGCGGCAGAGCTCTTCCCAGTAGTCCACATCCTCGTAATCCAAATCTTCAATGGGTGCGCCGGTGATGATCATACCGTCGAAACGCTCATTTTTGATTTCATCGAACGTCTTGTAAAACGCCTTCATATGCTCGGGTGCCGTATGGGTCGTGCTGTGGGTAGCCGTCTGCAAAAATGTGACCTGCACCTGCAAGGGGCTGTTGGCCAAAAGCCGCGCCAGCTGCGTTTCGGTGACGATTTTCGTCGGCATCAGGTTTAAAATCAGGATGCGCAGCGGCCGAATGTGCTGGCTCATGGCGCGTTCCTGATGCATAATAAAGACGTTTTCTTTCTGCAATTCATCATAGGCAGGAAGATTTTTAGGAATGATAAGCGGCATAGGGGGAGGACTCCTTGCTATAGAATAATTCTATTATAAAGACTTCCGCCGCAAAAAGCAAGAAAAAACGCCCTCGGCATCTGCCGGGGGCGCGGGGGCGGTCAAAACCGCTTATTCGTACTTAACGTTATCGATGAGGTTCTGCATCACGTCGCTCTGCAGGACGTTCATCTTGATGTAATTCTCGCCATATGCGGAAACATACTGGCTCGGGTCGGTCGTGCCGTAGTAGCGGCCAAAGTCGGCGTTCATCGTGTCGGTATCGCACTTGAAGCCCATCTTCTCGGCCACGGCCTGCATCAGCAGTGCCTGCTGGGTGATGGATTTGATGCTGTCGTTGGCATCGTCCAGGTAGGCGTCCACGCTGTCATAGGTAGCACCCATCATACCGGAGGACAGCAGCGTGGCCATGTCGGTGCCGTAGTTCTGGGCGTAGGTGTAAATGCGGTACAGCAGCACATCGCGGTAGTAGTCCAAAGCGGTCTGGGGCAGCTCGTCGGCGTAGCTGACCTTGTCGTGCAGGGCGGTGTAAACATCGCTGGCCTGGTTGTCGTAGAGCATCGTGCTCTTGACGAAGGCTTTCAACTCGTCCACATTGTTCAGGCTCATGGTGGCGGCCAGGTTCTCGGCAACCCACTCGTCGCTCAGCTCGGGGGTAACGGTGTCCTCGATATAGTTCAGGGTCGTCTCAAAGACGGCCTCCTTGCCGTTCAGGTCCTCGTTGCCGTAATCCCCGGGGAATGTGACGGTGACGTCGAAGGTCTCGCCAGGGTTGTGGCCAACGATCTGCTCCTCAAAGTTGTCGATGTAGGTGCCGCTGCCCAGGGTCAGGTCAGCGCCGTTGCCCTTGGTGTCGCCCCCGTCAAAGGCAACGCCGTCGATGCGGCCTACATAGTCAATGTTGACGGTGTCGCCGTCCGCTGCCGCGCGGTCCGTAACCTGCTCGGTGGTGGAGAAGTTGGACAGCACGTTGGAGGTGATGTAGTTGTCGATATCCTCTTCGCTGACCTGCCCCAGGTCGGCATCAATCGTGATATCGGCGTAGTCGTCAGGCAGGGTGACGTAATCGGTGGCGGTCACACCCTTGAGATAGCCATTCTCGTCGAAAGCGTCGGAAAAGCTGAAATCTGCCAGGTAGGCGTACTCGGCATCTGCGGCAGTCTCGTCGGTGGCGGCGTCCGCAGCCTCAGAGGAGGCTGCCTCGGTGGACTCGGCGGTCTCCGCAGTAGATTCGGCAGTCTCGGCGGTATTGCCGCAGGCAGCCAGGGCAGTGGTCATGCCGACAGCCAGACCAAGGGCTGCCAGGCGATGGAAATTCTTCAGTTTCATGGGATTCTCCTGTTTCTTTGTAAAATTATATACTTTACTATTATACACGCTTTTTAGAAAAAGTAAAATGGGAATTGTGTGAAAATTACAGTAGCGCAGGTCCCGCTGGGCAAATGCGGCGGGAATGTGGTATAATAGAAACACTATTTTTACAAAAGGAGACAACCCCATGGAAAAATCTAAGATAGACCGCATCAATGCTCTTGCCAGAAAGGCAAAATCCATCGGCCTGACCGAGCGCGAGACCGCTGAGCGCGATGCCCTGCGCAAAGAGTACCTGACCGATATGCGTGCCTCGTTCAGGCAACAGCTGGATAACACCTATGTCCAGACCGCCGACGGTGCAAAGATACCTTACGCGGAGTATGCGAAGCTGAGCAAAAAGGCTTCCCCCGCGGGGGAAGCTGGCCGCGAAGCGGACTGATGAGGGGCAGCCCTGCCTTGCCTGCGCATAACGTGTTCCTACGCCAAACGCGCCCCTCATCCAGCTCTTCGAGCTACCTTCCCCCAAGGGGGAAGGCAGAACATACGGAATCCGCACAAATTCTTGTACAAAACATCTATAGAATTTCCTTGACAGCTATGCTATAATGATTGATGGCAGCGGATCCCGGAGATTCCGGAAAAGGCTGAAATGCCTATTTTTGTTTTGCGAAAGAGGTAAAAACGTATGCTTACTTCCATTACCGGCATTAACTGGGGCGACGAGGGCAAGGGCCGCATGGTCGACCTGCTCAGCCAGGACTATGACATTGTTGCGCGCTATCAGGGCGGCGACAATGCAGGCCACACTGTCAAGAACGAGCGCGGCAAATTCGTTCTGAACCTGATCCCCTCCGGCATCCTGCGCCCGGACGTCGTCTGCGTCATGGGCGGCGGCATGGTCATTGACCCCGAGCACCTGGAAAAGGAAATTGCTTCGCTGACCGAAAAGGGTGTGGAAATTACCCCCAAGAACCTGAAAATTTCTGACCGCGCCACCATCACCATGCCCTTCCATGTGGCACAGGATGGCCTGGAGGAGGAGCGCCTGTCCAAGACCGGTGCCCAGTTTGGCTCCACCAAGCGCGGCATTGCCTACTCCTACGGCGATAAATACATGAAAAAGACCCTGCGCATGGGCGACCTCGTACATATGGACGCCGGCGTCAAGAAGCGTCTGGAGACGATCGTTGAGTCCAAGAACCTGACGATGGTGAACATCTACGGCCAGAAGCCTGTCAGCGTGGAGGAGATGTGGGCCTGGTGCGAGAAGTACGCCAAGCTGTTTGCCCCCTACATCTGCGATGTGGGCGACTATCTCGACCAGGCTGACCGCGAGGGCAAGAAGATTATGTTCGAGGCCCAGCTCGGCGCACTGCGCGACATCGACTTCGGCATTTATCCCTATACCTCTTCTTCCAACACCGTGTCCGCCTATGCGCCCATCGGCGCGGGCATCCCGGGCCATAAGCTGAACCTCTCCATCGGCATCATGAAGGCCTATTCTTCCTGCGTCGGTGAAGGCCCCTTTACCACCGAACTGGCTATGACCGAGGCTGAGAAGGATGTGCTGCGTGAGCACGGCCACGAGTACGGTGCAGCCACCGGCCGTCCCCGCCGTGTCGGCCCGTTCGACGCTGTGGCAAGCCGCTACGGTGTGCAGTGCCAGGGCTGCGACGAACTGGCACTGACCCTGCTGGACGTCCTCGACTACATGGAGGAAGTGCCCATCGTCACCGCCTACAAGCTGACCGATGGCACCACTACGACCCGCTTCCCGATGGGCAAGACGCTGGACGATGCCCAGCCTGTTGTGGAGAAAGTCCCCGGCTGGCACTGCGATATCACCGGCGTGCGCAAGTTTGAGGATCTGCCCCAGGCCACCCAGAACTACGTCAAGCGCCTGGAAGAGCTGGTCGGCTGCAAGATCAAGTACATCTCCGTCGGCCCCGAGCGCGACGCCTGCATCGTGCGGGAGTGATTTCCGGCAAAGGCGGCCGCTGATGCGGGCGGATAAGGAATCCGCCCCTGCAATGTAGGAGTCGATGCCTGCGTCGACCCACCAGACTGCGGTTCAAAATAGAAACCAACCCAAAAAGGCAGACCCTTACCCGGTCTGCCTTTTTCTGAAAAAAGGGGGTATTCCCGCTGATAGACCTGCTGATAAAGATTTTCATCAAAAACCACGAAAACACCGCTGACCGCGCCGTCCGCACGGCTTACGGCAACTTGGCCTGCCTGGTCAGCGTGGTGTGCAACCTGCTGTTGGCGGGCGGAAAAATCGCCGTCGGCGTGCTGACCGGCAGCGTTGCCATCACTGCAGACGGCATGAACAACCTCTCCGACGCCAGTTCCAATATCGTAAGCCTTGTGGGGTTCAAGCTCGGCGCACGCCCGGCAGACTCGGAACATCCCTATGGCCACGCCCGGTATGAATACCTGGCCGGGCTGGCTGTGTCGGTCATGATTCTCGTCATTGGCGTGGAACTGCTGAAAGAGAGCTTCGCCAAAGTCCTGCACCCCACGGCGGTGGCCTTCAACTGGGTCATGGTCGCGGTGCTGGCGGCATCCATCCTCGTTAAGCTCTGGATGAGTGCCCTCAACAAGCACATAGGCACAGCCATTGAGTCGGAGACGCTGCTTGCCACTGCCGCTGACGCCCGCAATGACGTCATCACCACGGCAGCGGTGCTGGCAGCCACGATTCTGACGAAGCTCACCGGCTTTGACCGCATCGACGGCCTGATGGGCCTGGGCGTAGCGGCGTTCATCCTGTACAGCGGTGCCATGCTTGTGAAAGACACCATTGACCCGCTGCTGGGCGCAGCCCCCGACCCGGAATTGGTGGAGCACATCGAGAAAAAGGCATTGAGCTACCCCGGCGTGCTGGGCGTGCATGACTTGATGATCCACGATTACGGCCCCGGCAGCCGCCTTGTCAGCTTCCACCTGGAAATGGACGCCAAGGACGACGTCATGCACAGCCACGATGTCATTGACCGTATCGAGCGTGACCTGCTCGTCGAGGATGGGGTGATCGCCACGGTACACTTTGACCCCATCGTCACCGGCGATGCCCACGTGGACGAGCTGAAAACCTTCTTACAGAACGAGGTCAAGGAGCTGGAACCGCTGGCAAACATCCACGATTTGCGTATCGTGCCTGGCCCGACGCATACCAACGTGATTTTTGACTGTGCCGTGCCGGCTGAGTACATGGCCGACAAGCAGCACCGCGGCGTCAAGCTCGTCAACGCCTTGCGCAATTCCGTACAGGCCAAATGGCCAGACCATTTTTGCGTCATAAAGTTGGAACCTGATTACGCTCCGGTGCATCATGAGGGAAAAACGTAACCACGTAGGGGCAGGGCATGCCCTGCCCTCGGCGTAAAAATAATAGCGATGTAAAGGCAAGGCAGAGGGCCGGACATGGCCGACCCTTATCGAGCGGCCTTGCGGAAAGTAAAACCATATAAAGGAGACATACAGCATGGATTACAACAAAGCGGCCCTGAAACTTCACAGCAAATTCCCCGGTAAAATCGCCGTGCAGAGCCTTTGCGAATGCAAGGACCGTGACGCACTCTCTACTGCCTACACCCCCGGCGTGGCCGAACCTTGCCGTAAAATCAAAGCAAATCCCGACGACGTCTACACCTACACGATGAAGGGCCGCACCGTTGCGGTCGTCACCAACGGTACGGCAGTGCTGGGCCTGGGCAACATCGGCCCCGAGGCCGGCCTGCCCGTCATGGAGGGAAAATGCGTCCTCTTCAAGGAGTTCGGCGGCGTCGATGCATTCCCCATCTGCCTGAATGCCAAAACAAAAGAGGAAGTTATCGCTGCCGTCAAGGCGATCGCCCCGACGTTCGGCGGCATCAACCTTGAGGATATCCGCAGCCCCGAGTGCTTTGAAATTGAGGCCGAACTCGAGCGCGAGCTCGATATCCCCGTGTTCCACGACGACCAGCACGGCACGGCCATCATCGTGCTGGCGGGCGTGCTGAACGCTTTGAAGGTTGTCGGCAAGCGCATTGAGGATGTCAAGATCGTTCAGAACGGCCCCGGTGCAGCGGGCACGGCCATCATTCATATGCTGCAGGTTGCGGGGGCCAAACACATTATCGCTGTCGATGAGCACGGCATTCTGGTCCCGGGCCGCCCTGCAGGCCTCGAGGGCCACAAGGGCAAACTGGCCGAGGAGACGAACCCGGAGAAACTCTCCGGCGGGCTGGCTGAGGCTATCAAGGACGCAGATATCTTCATTGGTACGTCGATTGCGGGCGCACTGACGCCCGCGCTGGCTGCCACGATGGCGAAAGATGCCATTGTGTTCGCCATGGCCAACCCCACGCCAGAGATTATGCCTGACCTCGCCAAGCAGGTGGGCATCCGCGTTATCGGCACCGGCCGTTCGGATTTCCCGAATCAGGTCAACAATGTGCTGGCGTTCCCCGGCATCTTCAAGGGTGCGCTGTCCGTCCGTGCGCGGGATATTAACCCCGCCATGAAGATGGCTGCCGCCAAGGCCATCGCGGGCCTCATCCCCGACGATGAACTGAACGAGGAAAATATTCTGCCCAAGGCGTTTGACCCCCGCGTGGCTGACGCTGTGGCCGCAGCCGTTGCCCAGGCTGCACGGGAAAGCGGCGTGGCGCGCGTATGAGCATCCGTGAAATTTCCGCCGCCGCCATCACCGACGCGGTCGAAGCTCTCTGCATCGAGGCCAACACCCAGCTGCCCGCCGACGTAAAGGCCGCACTGGATAAAGCCGAAGCCAACGAGCCGTGGCCGCTGGCAAAGGAAACGCTGGGGTTATTACAGCAAAATTTGTGCGTTGCAGCGGACAAAGACTTGCCCATCTGCCAGGACACCGGCATGGCCTGCGTCTTTATTGAACTGGGCCAGGACGCCCACATCAACGGCGATTTGACCGATGCCGTCAACGAGGGCGTGCGCCGCGGCTATGAAAAAGCATACCTGCGCAAATCCATCACCGCTGACCCCTTGCAGCGCGTCAACACCGGGGACAACACCCCCGCCTTCCTGACCGTGCATCTGGTGCCGGGCAGCGGCTGCAAAATCACCGTCGCCCCCAAGGGCGCGGGCAGCGAAAACATGAGCCGCCTTGCCATGCTCAAGCCCGCCGATGGGGTAGAGGGCGTCAAAAAGTTTGTTTTGGACACCGTCGAGCAGGCCGGGGCCAACCCTTGCCCACCCGTCGTGCTGGGCATCGGCATCGGCGGCAGCTTTGACCACTGTGCTGCGCTGGCGAAAAAGGCATTGCTGCGCCCGCTCGATACCCCCAACGCCGACCCCTACTACGCGGCGCTGGAAAAAGAGCTGCTGGACGCCATCAACGCTACCGGCTTCGGGCCGCAGGGCTTCGGCGGGGCCACTACCTGCCTGGGTGTCGCCATTGAGCAGAAGCCCACCCATGTGGCCTGTCTGCCGGTGGCAGTCAACATCAGCTGCCATGTGACCCGCCGCGCCAGCCGGGAGGTGTGAGCGATGGCGAAACCGAACATTGATATTTCGCTGGATGGCGTGGGCGAGAGCGCCCGCGCGGCCAAAACCAAACGCGCCAGCATTGATATCCCCTTGGACGGCGAGGAACCCCGCCGCCCGGTGACAGATATCACGATGAAGGAACTGGAATTTGTCAACCGTCACCATGAGGAATACAAAGAATTGCGCCGCCGTGCGCGGGAACAGGGAGGCCGCTGATGCAATACATTTTACATACGCCGCTGACCAAAGCGGCTCTTGCGCCGCTCAAGGCAGGGGACACTGTGCTGCTTTCGGGCGTGGTCTACACCGCCCGCGACGCCGCCCACGCCCGTATGATGGAATTGCTGGATAAGGGCGAGCCGCTGCCGTTCCCCATTGAGGGCGCGGCGGTCTACTACGTCGGTCCCACGCCGGAGCGCCCGGGATGTGCCATCGGGGCCGCAGGGCCCACGACCTCCGGCCGCATGGATGCCTATACGCCGCGGCTGCTGGATCTGGGCCTTGCCTGCATGATCGGCAAGGGTAAGCGCAGCGAGGCCGTCAAGCAGTCGGTCGTCAAGAACAGCGCGGTCTACCTGGCCGCCATTGGCGGTGCCGGGGCGCTCATGGCCGGCAGCGTGCAGAGCTGCGAGGTCATCGCCTGGCCGGATCTGGGCTGTGAGGCTGTGCGCAAGCTGGTCGTCAAGGACTTCCCGCTGACCGTTCTGCTGGACACCCACGGCGGCGATCTGTACCAGAGCGGCCCCGCCGCCTACCTTGCCAGTCGGGAGCACCAGGCATGACCCGCTGCAGACGGCTCGTCATACGGCTGGTCCTCTGTGCGCTGGCGCTGGCCGTGAGCATCGGCATCGCGGCGGCGCTCATCATCACGAAAAACCAACAGAAGGCCGCCGAAGCAGCTGCGGCCAGCGAGGCTGCCGCCCGCGCAGCCGAAGAAGAAGCGGCCCGCGCTGCCAGTGAGGCTGCGGCCCAGGCCGCCCAAGAGGCCGAAAACGAACGCCTTGTCGCCGAAGCTGCCGCCGCCAAGCGTGCGGAACAGATAGCCGCTGCCCTGGATGCCCGCGACCGCACCCAGTACGGCGATAAGCTGGGCCGCATCTGGATCGAGGGAACCGACGTCGACTGCGACCTCTATTGGGGCGACAGCGAGACCCAGTTCAGCCGCGGTGCAGGCTGCCGATCCGAGAGTGACTGCGTGCTGCCCGGCGAGAACGGTACGGTCTTTATCGGCGGGCATACAGGCTCGTACTTCTCGGACCTCGGCTCCACCGAGCTGGGGGCCATCATCCACCTGGAGACCGACTGGGGCGACTTTACCTACAAAGTCACCGAGATGAAGGTCATCCAGGAGACGGATGTGGACAAGGTGCGCCTTGGCGCGACCGAACCCAGCGCTGTGCTGTACACCTGCTACCCCTTCGGCATCCTGACCCACACACCTCAGCGCTATGCTGTCTACGCCGACCCGGTGAACGCCGATGAATACGGTGTGATACCGGCGGAGACCACAACAGCAGAATAAAACACAAAAGCGAGAGCTTTTCCGCAGCAGGAAAGGCTTTCGCTTTTTATGTACGGTCGTCGAGACGTTTAAGAAAATCGTGGAGCAAATGTTCAACGACGGTGCCACGGCAAAGGGGGCACTCTGACATTACGACAACACGGCGAGTATATACACATATCCGAGAACGCCAGCTCGATACAGCAGGCGCGGCACTGGAAAAATTTATAAGTGATAAAACGATATAATTGAAGCCCGGTTGTGGGTTGCAACCGGGCTGTTTTTTACGACGCTTTTACGACGCGAAAACAACGTATTTGAACATGTTAAAACGTTGAAGAACATGAAAAAGAGCGTATCTACGTTTGCAATTCGTAGATACGCTCTTTTTGAAATGGTGCGGCTAACAGGACTTGAACCTGCACGTCGTGGACACTGGACCCTAAAACCAGCGCGTCTGCCAATTCCGCCATAGCCGCATAACAAAAATAGTTTACCAAGTTTCGGTGCATTTGTCAATGCAAAATGTTGATTGACACCGCGCCCCAAGACGATTATTCTATAAGAAAAGGGCATCACCTATGCAATACACAAAACTGGGATACACCGATATTGAAGTTTCCAAGGTCTGCGTGGGTTGCATGAGCTTTGGCGGGGCGGGCAAAGTGCAGGCGCTGGAGGTGGCCCTGAGCGCGGAGGATATAGCCGTCCTGGAGGAAGGCTGCCTGCCGCATCCCATTGTGGGCACCACCAACGCTAACCCGCCGCAGGGAGTTGTGCTGCTGGACGAGAAAAAGTAAAATAGAAATGGGATTGCACACGGAAAATTGTACCTTCTGTGTGCGCTTTTTACATTCTGTCTATGGACGCGCACCCCGGTTATACGGTATACTATACCAAACCGCCCGCTCACCTGTGACTACGGAGGTACACCTTGAAACAAAACCTGCTTGCCAAATTCTCGCCCTTCAATTTTTTGATGCTGCTCGTCGCGGGCATCATCAACGCTATTGGTGTTACGCTGTTCATTGCACCGGTGCAGCTGTATGACAGCGGCATTTCCGGCACATCGATCCTGCTGTCCCAGCTGACGCCGGATTATCTCTCGCTGTCCTTCTTTCTGGTGCTGCTCAATGTGCCGCTGCTGCTGTTCGGATTCAAGCGGCAGGGAGCGGTGTTCTCTGTCTACGCCATCTTTGCGGTCTGCGTCTACTCGGCGGCGGCTTGGCTTATCACCGACGTGTTACCCATTGATGTGAGCATTGCGTCGCCACTGGCGGGAACAGACCTGTTCCTCTGCGCGTTGTTCGGCGGCATTATTTCGGGTGTCGGCAGCGGCCTGGCGATACGCTACGGCGGCGCGATGGACGGCATTGAGGTCGTGGCGGTCATTTTTGCTAAGCCGCTGGGGCTTTCAGTGGGCACGTTTGTCTTGATTTATAACGTGCTGCTGTACATTATATGCGGCGTGGTCATGGGCAGCTGGATACTGCCGCTCTACTCTATCGTGACCTACGCGGCGGGGTCCAAGACGGTGGACTTCATCGTGGACGGCCTGGACAGTGCTAAGGCGGCCATGATCATTACGACCAACCCGGATGAAATTGCCCGCACCGTGTCGGAAGAGTTCGGCACCGGCCTGACGATTTTCGACGCCCACGGGTTTTACTCAGACACCCCTAAAACAGTACTCTATGTCGTGGTCAACCGCTTCCAGACTGTCAAGCTGAAAACGGTTGTCAAGGCCATTGACCCCAACGCCTACATGGCCATCAGCCCGGTGGCTGACCTGCTGCATGGTAGCAAGGAAGAATCTGTCTGACCCCAAGCCCCTGCGCCCACTGCGGTGCAGGGGCTTTTTGCCGACATAATCCGCCCATGCCCTGCACATCCTAATGCAAAAGCGAGGGAATGTGCTATGCGCAAACAAAAATTTTTGCGGCGGGCATTGGCAGTGTTGGCCGCCTGCCTGCTGCTGGGGGCAGCCTGTCTGGCTGGCCTTGCCAAGGCACTGCCGGATACGTTTTACATCGACGGTGCACTGACCGATTTAAAAATCGCCGCCATGCCGTTTCTGTCCGTCGCGCAGCCCCGGCAGGGGAGCGTGGCGGCAGACAACGCCGTGGCCGATAAAAGCGGCAACGTGACGCTGACATTGCTGGGGGTTGTGCCCATCAAGACGGTGCGCGCGGTCAGCACCCCACGCCGCACGGTGCAGGTCTGTGGTACGCCGTTTGGAGTCAAAATGTTCTCCGACGGGGCACTGATTGTGGCGTTCTCCGACCGCTACACGGCATTGGGCAGTGAGAATCCGGCCAAGACTGCAGGCCTGCGGCTGGGAGATTGGATCGTCTCGGCAGGAGGGCGGCCTGTGCGCAGCAACGATGATCTGACGGCGGCTATCCAGGCGGCGGACGGTGCACCGCTGACCGTAGTATATCGCCGTGATGGCGTACAGCACACGTCGGCTCTGACACCGGCACAGGACGAAAAGGGACGCTATAAAGCGGGCGTCTGGGTGCGGGACTCTGGGGCGGGCATCGGCACAATGAGCTTTGTAGACGCCCAGCACGGCACCTTTGCAGGACTGGGCCATTCCATCAGCGATACCGACACCGGCACTGAGCTGACGCTGCTCTCGGGTGAAATTGTCCCGGTGACGATCACCGGCTGTATCCGGGGTGCGGCGGGCAGCCCGGGGGAACTGCGGGGCGAGTTCTCCGCTAAGGCGGTGGGTCGGGTGTTGGCAAACGATGCCGCCGGGGTGTACGGCAGCTATACCGGCGGTACGATCGGCCAGGCTGTGCCGGTGGCGAATGTGCAGGAAGTCACACCCGGCGAGGCGGAATTGTGGACGACTGTGCAGGGAACGACCGCGCAGCCCTATAAAGTACGGATCGAGAGGGTGACGATGACCGGCAGCGACCCGAACCGCAACCTGCTTATTAAAGTGACGGATGAGCGGTTACTGGAAAAAACCGGAGGCATTGTGCAGGGCATGAGCGGCTCGCCTATTGTGCAGAATGGGCAGCTGGCAGCCGTGCTGACCCATGTGCTGGTCAATGACCCAGCGAAGGGCTACGCCATCTTTGCGGCAACGATGCTGGAAAAAGCGGATGCTGTCATAAAGTGATGAGCAGTGCCCTATCTACCCGAACAGAGCGGGAAAAGAGTTGCCTGGGAAAATGACGTAAAATGGAATAGCGTGACGCTGCGTGTAATATTGCGGCGAATTGCGGCGAAATATAGGGAAACTTGTCGAACGAAAGTTGGCCGAAATTATGAAAAAATGCTCCATACCCTATTGCAGATAGTGGAAAAACATGGTAAAATTTCCAATGTAAGCAGAGCTTGAGCAAAGTTTACGCGCAAAGGAACGCGCAGCTCAGAAAGTATGGAGGATATGTGACGATGGAAAAGATCAAATTTGTGATGACCGACACTGACACGCAGGTGTCCGATGCTTGCAGACGTGCGCTGGAAGGAAAGGGAGTTTCCGTGACCGTCTGTGAGAAAAACGGCACCAAGGCGCTGGATGCACTGCTGACGATCCACCCGCAGGCCGTGCTTCTGGATGCTTTTATGCCTGACCTGGATGCAATCACGGTCAAGCAGCGTTACGAGGCTCAGAACGCGGGCGGCAGCCGCACCACGTTCTTCGTCACCGGCGCGTTTCAGAGCGAGGAGATCGAGCAGGAACTGCTGGACAGCGGGTTCTCGTTCTTCTTCGTCAAGCCCTTTGATGAAAATGTACTGGTAAGCCGCGTCCTGAAAGCGGCCGGCAACACGATACGCCCGCAGATCGTGTCCCAGGACAGCGACGAACTCACCGTGACGGAGATCCTGCACCAGATCGGCGTACCGGCGCACATCAAGGGCTACCAGTTCTTGCGCGATGCAATTTTGCTGACCATCAACGACCATGGGTACATCAATGCCGTGACGAAGCGCCTCTACCCGGAGATTGCCAAGAGGAACATGACAACCGCCAGCCGCGTGGAGCGTGCCATCCGCCACGCCATCGAGGTGGCGTGGGACCGCGGAGATGTGGACACGCTGAACAGTTATTTCGGCTACACGATCCACAACCTGCGCGGTAAACCGACGAACAGCGAGTTTATCGCCATGATTTCGGATAAAATTCGCTTGGACAAAAAGCGCCACGCATAATGCCGCAGGGCAGGCAGCCCAACACCCTGACGATAAGATAAGCAAGCAACAAAAACTTATAAAAACAAAAAATGTAAAAAAGCTCAAGTCTGTTACAAAGCACCGGGGCATATCCAACTGTATGGTGGATGTGCCCCGGCGTTTTGTGAGATTTTTAAATGGGTGATTTAATTTGTTTTGACGGGCGTAGATGCCATATGTGGTTTCGCCGTCTTGGACAGTATCGAGTAAAGAATAGTTTTGGAGAGAGCCTGAATCCATTTTGCTCTCATCCAAAACGAAATAATCCCTATAATTTTCCCGGCTTCTCCTTGACAAACCCATCTCCATCGTGTATAATTGTATCCGTTGCTTGCCTCTGTAGCTCAGTCGGTAGAGCAGGGGACTGAAAATCCCCGTGTCATTGGTTCGATTCCGATCGGAGGCACCAGTCAAGGAAACCCAGCCGGGTTTCCAATATGCGGCCGTAGCTCATCTGGTAGAGCGCCACCTTGCCAAGGTGGAGGTAGCGAGTTCGAGCCTCGTCGGCCGCTCCACAGCGTAACCACCCTTCGGGGTGGTTTTTTTGTGCCCCAATGCGGCAAAAATAGTGCATACCCTGCCTTTTGCCCATTGACGCGGCCTCTCTATAAAGGTATACTGAAGCTGTTCCCTGACAAAAGCAGGGAAGATTTGCGGTATATTAAAAAAGGAGTGCGGAATCATGAAAAACAATACCATTAAAACTTTCGTTGCCGTCGGCATCGGCGCAGCCCTGTTCTTTGTCCTGGGCCGTTTCGTAGCGATCCCCAGCGTGGTACCCAACACTAACATCAGCCTTCAGTACGCTGTTCTGGGTCTGCTGGCTGCTATGTACGGCCCTGTGGCCGGCGGCCTGATCGGCTTCATCGGTCACGCCCTTATCGACCTGTCCTGGGGCGGCATCCCGTGGTGGAGCTGGGTCATTGCCTCTGCCTTCACCGGTGTTGTCGTTGGCCTGTTTGCCAAGAAGCTGAACATCCAGGATGGTGACTTCAACAAGGCCAAGGCCGCTACCTTCGCCGTTGCCAACGTTGTGGCCCACGCCATTGCCTGGATCGTCGTTGCGCCTGTGCTGGACATCCTGATTTATTCTGAGCCTGTTAAGAAGGTCTTTGCGCAAGGCGCTTTCGCCGCTGTGTCCAACATCATCACGGCTGTCGTGGTCGGCGGCCTGCTGATTCTGGCTTACACCAAGACCATTGCCAAGAAGGGCTCTCTGGACAAAGAGTAATCACGTTTGACCCCCGTATGCCTTCCCACGAACGCGGGAAGGCATTTTGCTGTTACAACAACTATTTCCCTGCGAGGTGCCGTATGGCAGAGACCAAAACACCCATCATATCCTTCAAAAATTTTTCGTTCCAGTACCGCGCCCAAAAGCAGCCCACCCTGCATGATATCAACCTGGATATCTACCCGGGTGAGCGCGTCCTGATTGCAGGGCCTTCCGGCAGCGGCAAAAGCACACTGGCAGCCTGCATCAATGGCCTGAATCCCTTCTCCAACCCCGGTGAGTGTACAGGCAGCCTGACAGTAGACGGCGTGGATGCGCCCAACAGCAGCATTTTTGAGCTGGCGGATCATGTCGGCACCGTGCTGCAGGATCCGGACGGCCAGTTCATCGGCCTGACGGTGGCGGAAGATATCGCCTTTGCACTGGAAAACAGCTGCACCCCGCAGAAAGAAATGCACGAGACGACCCGCCGCGTCGCTGAACTGGTGGGAATCGAAAACCACCTGGATTACGCCCCGCACGAGCTTTCGGGCGGGCAGAAGCAACGCGTCAGCCTGGCGGGCGTCATGGTCGATGAAGTCAAAATCCTACTCTTTGACGAGCCGCTGGCAAACCTCGACCCGGCCACCGGCAAGCAGGCCATCGAACTGATCGACACAATCCAGCAAAAGACCGAAACGACGGTGCTCATCATCGAGCATCGCCTCGAGGATGTGCTCTGGCGCAGCGTGGATCGTATCGTACTGGTCAACGATGGCCGCATTTTGGCGGACCTGCGCCCCGATGAACTGCTGTCCGGCGCACTGCTGGCCGAAAACGGCATCCGCGAGCCGCTCTACGTCACGGCTATGCGGTATGCGGGCGTTGCCATCACGCCTGAAAAGCACCCTGCTCACATTGATTCTGTCGTACTGGACGACGCCGACACCGCAAAACTGCAGGCCTGGTTCAAGGCTGAGCCGCTGCCTGCCCCCAAGCCCGCACCCCAGCCGCTGCTGGAAGTCAAGGGTCTGAGCTTCGGCTACAACAAGGGCCAGCGAACCCTGACCAATGTAAGTTTCACGATTGGCAGGGGAGAGATGGTCAGCATCGTGGGTCGCAACGGCGCGGGCAAGTCGACCCTCTCCAAACTGATCTGCGGTTTTGAGACGCCGGACAGCGGTGAAATTTTCTTTGACGGCAAGAACTTGAAAGAAGAAAACATCCGCCGCCGCGCCAGGCACATCGGCTACGTTATGCAGAACCCGAACCAGATGATTTCCAAAACGATGATTTTCGATGAAGTCGCGCTGGGTCTGCAGGGCAGCGGCCTGAGCGAGGCCGACATCCGCGCCAAAGTCGAGGACACCCTCAAGATCTGCGGCCTGTATCCCTTCCGCAACTGGCCGATTTCTGCATTGAGCTTCGGCCAGAAAAAGCGTGTGACCATCGCCAGCGTGCTGGTGCAGGGCCCCGAGCTTATCATCCTCGATGAGCCGACAGCCGGACAGGATTTCCGCCATTATACGGACATTATGGAGTTCCTGCGCGGGCTGAATGCCAAGGGTGTGACTGTCGTGATGATTACCCACGATATGCACCTGATGCTGGAATACACGCCCCGTGCGCTGGCCTTCTGTGACGGGCGGCTGATTGCGGATCGCAGCGCGGCGGCCATCCTCTGCGACCCAAAGCTCATCGAACAGGCGGCACTGAAAGAAACCAGCCTGTACACGCTGGCCAACCGCTGTGGCATTGCGCCCGCGGAAAATTTTGTAGAACGCTTTATCGCGGCTGACAGGGAGGTGCGTGCGCATGGCTGCTAATACCGTTTTGAACTACCTGCCGCGTAAAAGCGTGGTGCATGAGCTGACTGGAACAACCAAGCTGGCGTTCTTTCTGCTGTTCACCTTCGCCGGCATGATCACCTACAATACCTGGGTGCTGTTGGGGCTGATGGTCGTCAGCTTTGCGGCGTTCAAACTCAGCCACATCAAGCTGCGGGAAGTCCGGTTCATGCTGGTCTTTATGCTGGTGTTCCTGGCGCTGAACGATTTGTTCATCTTTTTGTTTGACCCCAACCAGGGCACGACGCTCTATGGCACTCGCACGGTGCTGTGCCATCTGTTTTGGCGGTATGATCTGACCGCTGAGCAGCTGTTTTATATGTTCAACATTTCGCTGAAATATTTTGTGGCGCTGCCGGTGGCTATCCTCTTTATTTCGGCCACGAACCCCAGCGAGTTTGCCGCCAGCCTCAACAGCATCGGCATTTCCTACAAGGTCGGCTACTCGGTGGCGATTGCCCTGCGGTACATCCCGGACATCCAGCGTGACTACCATAGCATCAGCCAGGCGCAGCAGGCCCGCGGCGTTGAACTGGGCCGCAGCGAGCCGTTTTTCAAGCGACTGAAAAACTCGGTCAACATCCTGCTGCCGCTGATTTTGACGAGCTTGAACCGTATTGACACGATTTCTAACGCCATGGAGCTGCGCGGCTTTGGAAAAAGTGACAAACGCACCTGGTACACCCGCCGCCCCTTCGCCCGCCGTGATTTTATCGCGCTGGGTATCGGCGTCGCGCTGTTGGCGGTCAGCCTGACCGTGACGATCAAATTTGGTCGGTTTTATAATCCGTTTGTATAAAAAAATGCAGTACTTGTAGGGGCCGGGTATGCCCGTCTCTCACGCGTAAGGCAGCCGACCGCCTATGGGAAAGTTGGGGGCCGCACATATGCGGCCCCTGCGACTCTATAAATTTCCGTATTCGTTTATATCTACAAAAAATCAGCCGTCCATTTAGGCATTATACCTAAATGGGCGGCTGTTGTTCTATCTGAATTACTGCATCAATCCGCAGACCAGCTGTGCATACGCCACAGGGTCTTCAATGGGCAGGCCTGCAATCAGCAGGGCCTGGTCATACAGCAGTTCGGCGTACTTCGCAACCTTGTCGGTGTCGCCTGTAGCGTGGGCGGCTTTCAGCGCGGCAAAGACAGTGTGGTTCGGGTTCAGCTCCAACACCTTCGTGCTCTCGACGCCCTCGGCGTTGGGCATACGGCGCAGAACCTTCTCCATCTCCATCGAGATACCGCCCTCGGCGGAACTCAACGTGACCGGGTGCTCCTGCAGGGTGGGGTTGACCTTGACTTCCTTGATCTTTCCGTTTAGGTCCTTCTTGATTTCCTCAAACAGATCCTTGTTCTCGGTCTCGGCAGCCTCGGCGGCCTTCTTCTCGTCCTCGGTCTCCAGGCCCAGGTCACCGGTATTGATGTTCTGGAATTCCTTCTCCTTGTAGTCGTGCATGACTTGCAGGCAGAACTCGTCCACATCCTCGGTGCAGAGCAGCAGGTCATAGCCCTTGCTCAGCACCAGCTGGGCATTGGGCAGCTTGCCCAGGCGGTCGGTATCATCACCGGCAGCAAAGTAGATGCACTTCTGGCCCTCGGGCATTTTTTCAATGTACTCATCCAGCGTGACGAGCTTCTGCTCCTTGGCGGAGTAGAACATCAGCAAATCACCCAGCAGGTCCTTGTGCATACCGTAGTCGCCGTAGACGCCAAACTTGACCTGACGGCCGAAGTTCTTCCAGAACGTCTCGTACTTCTCGCGGTCGTTGACCAGCATAGCGTGCAGTTCGTTTTTGATCTTCTTTTCCAGAGAGCTGCGCATCAGCTTGAGCTGGTTGTCCTTCTGCAGCGTCTCACGGCTGATGTTCAGGCTCAAGTCCTCGCTGTCCACAACGCCCTTGACAAAGCTGAAATAGTCTGGCAGCAGGTCGCCGCACTTCTCCATGATCATGACGCCGGAAGCGTAGAGTGCCAAGCCCTTCTCATACTCCTTGGTGTAATAGTCATACGGGGTGGAGCCGGGGATGAACAGCAGCGCCGTGTAGGTTGCCGTGCCCTCGGTGCGGCTGGTAATGACCCGCAGCGGGTCGGTGTAGTCCATGAACTTGTTCTTGTAGAACTCGTTGTAGTCCTCGTCTTTGACTTCACTCTTCGGGCGCTTCCAGATGGGCACCATGCTGTTCAGTGTTTCCAGCTCGGTGTAGGTCTCGTACTCGGGCTTGTAATCGTCGCCCGCATCCTCCGGCTTCGGCTTCTGGCGGGATTTCTCACGGTACATCGTGATGGGGAAGCGGATGTAATCGCTGTACTTCTTGACGAGGTTGGTGATTTCGTAGTCTTCCAGATACTCGCTGTAATGGTCAGTGTCGGTGTCATCCTTCATGACCAAAATGATTTCGGTGCCGACATCGTCCTTGTCGGCCTCGGTCAGGGTGTAGCCCTCAACGCCGGTGGATTCCCACTTCCAGGCGGTATCCTCGCCCTGGGCGCGGGAAATGACGGTCACTTTCTTGGCAACCATAAAGGCAGAGTAGAAGCCGACGCCGAACTGACCGATGATGTCGATATTGTCGCTCTGGTTCTCGGTCTTGAAGTCGAAAGAACCGGACTTGGCGATGGTGCCCAGGTTCTTTTCCAGTTCGTCCTTCGTCATGCCGATGCCGTTGTCGCTGATGGTCAGCGTGCGGCTCTCCTTATCGGGCTGAATGTGGATCTTCAAGTCATCCTTCGTGATGCCGACAGACGTGTCGGTCAGGCTCTTGAAGTAGCGCTTGTCGCAAGCGTCCGAAGCGTTGGAAATCAGCTCACGCAGGAAGATCTCGCGGTTTGTATAGATAGAATTGATCATCAGGTCGAGCAGCTTTTTGCTTTCGGCCTTGAACTGACGTATTGCCATAGTAGAAAACCTCACTTATACAAATGAAATTAGCACTCGTTTATTTCAACTGCTAAAGCTAGTTTAGCACTCTTTTTTATAAAGTGCAACCCTTGTACCGCATTTTAACAAAAAATTTAAAATCAGGGGTTTTCAAACAGAGAGATTTGCAGTATGCTAAGAATATATACGCAGCTTAAACGCCCCTTAATAAGAGGAGCCTTTAGAAATTTCCAGAAAGGACACCCACACATGAGCATCTACGGCGACCGCGCGTATGCGGCGTTTTTCAAGGGTTACAACTGCTGCCAATCGGTGGCGGTGGCCTTTGCAGAGGAAATGGGCATGACCGAAAAGCAGACCCTGCAAATTTCCGCAGGTTTCGGCGGCGGATTTGGACGTATGCGGGAGGTCTGCGGTGCGTTCTCCGGTATCACACTGGTGCTGGGGGCACTCTACGGCAGCGACGACCCGGCGAAAAAGACCGCGCTCTACACCGACGTACAAGCTCTGGCCGCCGAGTACAAGGCCCGCAACGGCAGGGGAAGCATGATCTGCAAAGAACTTCTGGGCCTGAAAGAACCCGAGGGCAGCCCCATCGCCAGCCCCCGCACCCCCGAATACTACAAAAAGCGCCCCTGCCCGGAACTCTGCCGCCTTGCCGCCGATATCATGGCGGAGTACATCGCGGCGCACCCTAAATAAAGAACCCGGTAGGGGCCGGGTATGCCCGGCCCTCAGCTTTGCATGAATGGCCGTCTGCCATTGGCATGCTCCGCCCCTGCAACCGCGTTCCGTTCGTAGGGCGGCCAGCCCTCTGACCGCTGCCATGCCGCAACGTCCGGGGGAGGGATAAATCCCGCCCTTGCATATAAAATCAGAATCGAGGAAATATCCATGCAATTCTACAACCATACCCTCCCCAGCGGCGCAGCCCTCGTTGGCTACCTGCGGGACGAGACTACCGAAATGCCCGCCTTCAACATCCGCCCGGCTATACTAATTCTGCCGGGCGGCGGCTACGCCTGGTGCAGCTCGCGCGAGGCTGACCCCGTCGCCATGCAGTTTTTGCAGGCAGGCTATAACGTCTTTATCCTGACCTACACCTGCCGTAAGGACGATACCCAGCCGCCGCTGCGCTGGCAGCCGCTGATCGACGCAGCGGGGGCAATTTTGCACATCCGCCGCAACGCGGCAAAGTTCCGTGTTGACCCCTTCAAGGTTGCCGTCTGCGGCTTCTCGGCGGGCGGGCATCTGGCGGCATCCACGGCCATCCTGTGGGATGCCGAGCCGGTGCAGAAAGCCCTCGGCATCCACGCCGAGGAAGCCCGCCCCGATGCTGTTGTGCTGGGCTACCCAGTTATCACGTCGGGCATCATGACCCACGGCGGCTCCATCAAGAATCTCTGCGGCGACGACGCCGAACTGAAGGCCACCATGAGCCTGGAAAATCAAATCCGCGGCGACCTGCCGCCCTTCTTTATTTGGCACACGGTGGAGGATGGCTCGGTCTCTGTGCAGAACTCACTGCTGCTGGCGTCGGCCCTGACCGAGCATAAGGTGCCGTTTGAGCTGCATCTCTTCAACCACGATGGCCACGGCACCAGCACCTGCACGCGAGAGGTCAACACCCCCAACGCCCACAACCGCGCCTGGGTGGACCTGTGTACGGACTGGCTGGCCGACCTCTTCAACTATCACCTGTAAGGAAGATGACAAAACATGAAGATCATGTTTTACACATTACGCCCCTTTGACGAGCAGCAGTATTGCGAGCCGTACAAACAACAGTACGGCATCGACTATACCGGCACGCCTGGCGTACCCACGCCGGAGAACCTGCACCTGGCCGAGGGCTGCGACGCCGTCAGCACGAACCCCTGCGAGATTCGGCCCGAATACTTGGAAGCCTGGGCCGGGATGGGCGTAAAATACCTGCCCTGCCGCAGCATCGGGTACGACCATATCCCGCTGGATACCGCCAAAAAATTGGGTATGCGCATCAGCCACAGCCACTACCCGCCGGAGGGTGTGGCAAACTATACCATCATGTTGATTTTGATGTGTACCCGCAAGATGAACCAAATCATGCTGCGCGCCAACGTGCAGGACTACTCGCTGCCCGGCAAGATGGGCCGCGATATCTCGGACTGCACAGTGGGCGTCATTGGCACCGGCAAGATTGGCCAGACTGTCATTCGCAATTTGAGCAGTTTCGGCTGCAAGATGCTGTCCTACGACCTCTACCCGAACGACGCTGTAAAGAAATACGCAGACTATGTCACGCTGGACGAGCTGTATGCCCGCAGCGACGTCATCACGCTGCACACGAACGCTACGGCGGAGAACCACCACCTCATCAACGCCGACGCCATCGCCAAGATGAAGGACGGCGTGCTGTTGGTCAACACGGCACGCGGCACCCTCATCGACCCGGACGCGCTGGTGACCGGGCTGGAATGCGGCAAGATCGGCGGCGCGGGGCTGGACGTCATCGAGGACGAGACCGGCATCTGCTACTACAACTGCATGGGCGAGGCCATCCCCAACCGCGAGCTGAACCTGCTGCGCAGCTACCCCAATGTTATCCTCAGCCCGCACACGGCATTCTACACCGATGTGAACGTGGCAAACATGGTCAAATCGCCCTTTGAGGCGCTGGACGCCTACGCCCACGGTCGGCCCTACGCAGGCGAGGTGCAGCTGTGACGACTGTCAACGTGGAGCCGGGCCGCTGCGGTGAAAACTGGGATAGCTGCCCGCACCTGACAACAGGGGAGACGTTTGATTTTGCCTGCGCAGGCTGCGGCGATTGTTGCCGCAAACGGCGGGATCTGGTGCTGTCCGGGTATGACCTCTACCGCATTGCGCGGCGACTGCGGCTGTCGCCCCGCATCGTGGCATCGGCCTTCTGCAAAAGCTATGTGGCCGATACGACCTGCCTGCCTGCGCTTCGGCTGACGCCCGACCCTAAGACCGGGGACTGCCGCTTTTTTGAAGGCAGCGCCTGCGCCATCCATGCCGCAAGGCCGCTGACCTGTGCGCTCTACCCGCTGGGCCAGAGCATTGATACCGTGACGGCCAGGATGGAGTATTACGTCCAAACGCCGCTGTGCGGTGCGCGGGCAGGGAAACGAACCTTGCAGGATTACCTGAACGATGCCGCCATCCCGGATCGTGCGGGTATCGACGCGCGCTGGGCCATCGTCTGCACGCAGCTGTCCCAGAAATTGCAGGCCGCGGGTGGGCAGAACAACCCGCACTTCTCTGCCGCCGCCAAGCGCACGGAGCGCGCCCTCTACTACGACTATTCCCTTGGCGACGAGTTCTACCCGCAGTTTTGCCAAAACATAGAAATTTTGATGCCGCTGCTGGATAGGATGCTGTAAATCAAAATTAGTAGGAATCGGGCATACCCGGCCCTCAACATTCCCATAAATGCCTGCGGGCCTCCCTGCTGCGGGCCGCATATGTGCGGCCCTGCCGAACAATAACAAAAGGCGCTGTGACCACACCGGCCACAGCGCCTTTTCTATCCAAAATCAGCAAATATAAAATCCGCCTCTGCCGCCGCAGCAGCACCAGCTCAGCACATTGCATACCAGCAAATACAGCCAGAACGATAAACAGAACGATCCCGGGCGGCCGCTGGGCTGGGCGTAGGGCTGCTGGTAGCTCGTGTAGCTGCGGCCCGGGCTTTGCAGCTGATCCAGCAAGTTCTGGTAGGCGTAGTTGTTCGGCTCCATCGATACCGCCGTGCGGGCTTCCTCCTGGGCACGAATATTGTTGCCAAGCCCCTGGCTGGCCAGCGCGGCATAGTAGTGCCACTGCGCCGTGCGGTTGGCGGTGGGAATGCCGTTCAGCGTGTTCATGGCTTCCTCATAGAAGCCGCTGCGGATATAGTTTGCCGCCGCACGCAGCTCGGGGTCGCCTGCGGTGCTGCCGTAGCTCTGCCCCCCGGTTGAACCGCTTGTGCTGTAGTACCCGAACCCGAACGGCCCAAAGCCGAACCCGCCCCCGCTGAAGGGGTCCTGGTACTGCTGGCCGTACCCGCTCTGGCCGTAGGATTGGCTGCTTTGCCGGTACGTCGCGCCGCCGCCCTGCTTGATGCGCATGATCTCGCTGTATGCGGCCTGCACTTCCTTAAAGTGCTCCTCGGCGGAAGGGTCGTCGGGGTGCAGGTCGGGGTGGTATTGCTTGCACTTTTGGCGGTAGGCTTTTTTAATCGTTTCGTCATCGGCACCGGGAGTGATGCCCAATACGCTGTATGGATCAGTCATGTCTGCGCCCCTCCCGGTGCTTACGTACCAGCGCGTATTTGCTCCACACGCCGGAATAGATCGTGTTGTACAATAGTTTCCCCTCCGGGGTATCTTTTAATATCGGCAGCATTTCAAACGGCTGCGCACAGCGGCCCATCTGCTGGGTCAGCAGCTCGTGGCAGCGCTGCTCATAGGCGGCAGGCGGCAGTTCATCTGCCAGCTGACGCAGTGCGTTGAAACGTCCTTTTTTTTCGTCTTTTTCCAAATCATCATAGGCGTCCATCAAATAGATAAAGCCGCCCAGGCCCTGCCCCATGGCCCGCAGCGCCGGGGCCCAGATGTCGTCGCGGCAGGCGAAAACATCGCCCAGCAGCGCACCGAACGCATTGCACAGCGCGTCCAGGTCGTGGCTGCCTGCGCTCTCCAGGGCGTTCAGCTTGTCCAGTGCGTCGGTCATCGTCTGCATCTGGCGGGGCCAGCGTTCCCGCAGGGTGGGCAGCTGCGGCTCCAATTTTTGCGCCTGGACCAGGCTGGCACGGCGGTGGTCATCTTGCCAATCGTCCATAAAGTTATAGTACGCCAGCGCGGCGGTCATGTCGGCGGCGTAGTCCATAAACTCATTGTCAGCCCGGGGCCGAGGTTTGATGGGGTGCGGTGCGCAGCGGCCCGCCGTGTAGGCGGTGGGGACGTCGTACAGCGCCGTCAATAAAATGGCAACGAACGCCATGTCATAGCTCAGCGCCAGCTGCCCAGTGCGGCCATAACGGCGGCCCAGCGCCCGGCAAAGCCCACAGTAATAGGCCTGGTAGCGATCCATGTCGGCGTCTGCCAGCCCCTTGCGATAAATCGTAACATATCCAAACATCGGGCGTCAACTCTTTTTGATGAACTGGTTGCCGCATTTGGGGCAGGTGATGCTGATTTTACCGCGCCCACGGGGCACGCGCAGCTGCTGACCGCACTTGGGGCAGCGGTAGTAGTGGTAGTCCTTGCGCTGCTTGAACCGCACCTGATACTTGCCTAGCCAGGTCGTTACGCGGTTTTGGTAGGATAAGTATTTGAGATTTTCGGCATAGCGCTTGCGGGTGTTGCGGCTGAGAATGCGGAAGTAGCTGTAAATGATGGCCGCCAGCCCCAGCCAGTAGAGAATCGGCGACACCCACGCCCCAATCACAATAAGGATGAGAGAGGCAATGCACAGAAACCCGCCGAACTGGTCGAACCCATAGCGGCCGGACATAAAGCGCTGAAACCAGCCTTTCATTTTACAAAAACCACCTTTTTGCGGCAAAGCCGCATTGTTTACACTTTAGTATGACATATAAATATGGGCAAATCGTGAACAAGCGGGGAATAGAGTTTGAACAAATACTACTTCCGTCCGCCGGTCAGCACATCCAGTGCCTTCGGGCAGAACCGAGAAAGCATGGTATGCAGCAACCGGGCCAGGCACAAAATAGCAAGCAGATACAGCACACGTCCCAGCCCATTGATGAGTGCGGCAGGCGAAGCCGGGTATACCACGTACATCAAATCGCGGATCGGATGCAAGAGGTGCTTGAGCAATGGCTGATGCAGAGCGTACACAAGGAACGACAAATGATAGACTTTTCTGTCACACAGGAACTCCGGCATAGGCAATAAGAACAGCGCGAACAGCGGAAGCACTTGTAGCGTCATGAGCGAGAAAAAGCCAGAAAACACGGCGTCGGCAGCAAATGCAGCCATAAGCGCAGCCAACAGAAAGCGTAGATTATCTATCTCCGATGCCTGTGTGCAATAAAATCCGAAGTAAGCGCCCAAAAGATAGGACGGCATATACCGCAAAATATTATTGACATAGCCATATTGGCAGAAAGCCGAGGCAAAATCTGCGGATTGCAGCCAGTAGAAAAACAAAATTGCCGCGAACGTAAGGCAAAAGCCAAGACAACGACCTGCACGCTCGTAAATAAGCAGAATAACAGGGGCAAGCAATGCCAGCAGAAAGACCGCATAGAGATACCACAGTGCGCCATCCGGCGGCCATTGGTCAAGAAGAAAGGTCGTTTTCAGAAATTCGCGTTTGGTCATGGCCTCATGGTGCAGCAGATTGACCGCAAAAGTCAAACACTGCCACGCCAGATAGGGAACCAACAGCGAAAAAGTGCGGCGCTTGACCTTACCGGCCCAGCCGCGCAGCGATAAATTCAGAAACAGCAAATAGCCGGTCACTGCAAAAAAATAGGACATGGCAAGTGTCGCGGTATTTGTGAAGAAGTTTGATATGGCATCAAAACATACCTGGTCCAACCCAACAGACGGAACAGCCGGGGAAGGGCCGCAGTGATAGAGAACGATGCCGCAGGTCATCACAAACCCCAGAAAGGATATGCGCCTGCTGATTTCCTGGTTCATGGTAAGAAAAAACTCCTTTTTCTCAGCCTAATGTATCCGTAAAATAGTCACTGTCAATGCGCTTTATCTGGTAAACCTTCTGTACGGAAACGCCAAGACCATATTCAATCATCAAGGAAGTGAGCTGTTTTCCATCTACCAGAATGATATGCTGTGCATCGGCGTATTCCTTGGCACCTTTGGAAAACTTTGCGGTTGTGATAAATAGTCCCTTCTCTACCCTAGGTGGCCCCATCATAGCACCAAAGAACCTTTGAATCTCGGGCTTTCCAATCGTAATATCTGGGTTCCAACGCTTGGCTTGAATGTAAATCAGATTAAACCCGAGTTTATCCTCATGGATGACGCCGTCAATGCCATCGTCACCGCTGGCTTTGGTTTTGAAGCCATCACCATAGTCCAGGGCTTTCATCAAATCAACGACAAGCTGCTCAAAGAAAATAGGTGTCTGTCGCATGATTTCGGATAGAAGGTCATCGGCAAGCGTATCGTTTATGGTCTGTTGCAGGGCATCCATCTGCTCTTCTGGCGTTTTCACATCTTCCTGTGTTGGGGAGGATGCGCTGGAAAGTTGGGCTCCGTTGCCGACAAAGGCGGCAAACGACGCATAGTTCTTTTTCAAGTACTCGTTGGTGATGGGAACGCCACTATCCAACAGCCGTTTGCCCTCTTGTGTTATCACATAGTTGCCGCGACTTGGGGAATCTACAAGGCCCGCTTTCTTCAAATAAGTTTTTGCCCAGTTCAACCGATTAACAAAAACCGTTTGGCGCTGGCTGGGTAATTGCTCTGACAAATCCTCGGTTGACAAGTGCAGCAGAGCAGCGGCATCAGATGCAACAGACTTTGCATTATGAACCTGGCCATCTGCAATTACAGTGAGAAAGGGGCTGTACAGCTCATTATATTTAGGTAAGGCCATCTTTACAAACTCCTTCTCATTTCACATCTTTAGTTAGTTTCACTACACACTCCACGTGTTTCGTCCGCGGGAACAAATCCACCGGCTGCACTTCCACGGCCTTGTAGCCATGCTCGGCCAGCCAGCGGGTATCGCGGGCGGCGGTGGCAGCGTTGCAGCTGACCATGACCACGGTGCGCGGGGCCATTTCGGCAATGGCGGTCAGCGTGGCTTCGTCGCAGCCCTTGCGCGGCGGATCCACAACAATTACATCGGGGCGGGCCCCCTCGGCGGCCAGCTGGGCAGCAGCGGCACCGGCATCCTGGCAGCGGAAGTCTGCCTTTTCTGCGCCCAGTCCCAGCCGTGCAGCGGTCTCCTTGGCACCTTCCACAGCCTGGGGCACGACCTCGACGCCAACAAGGCGCTGGCAGTCCGGCAACATCGAAAGCCCGATCGTGCCCATGCCGCAGTACAGGTCCAGCAAAAAGTCGTCAGGCTTTAGCCCGGCATACGCCCGCGCCTTGGCGTACAGTACTTCGGCGGCGGGGGTATTGACCTGGTAAAACTCGTGCACGCCCATGTGCAGCGGCACCCCGGCCAATGTATCCTCAATAGTGCCGGGGCCGGCGGCGGTGCGGGTCTTGCGGCCTAAAATTACGTTGGTGCGCTCGCTGTTGCGGTTAATCAAAATCGTTGTTAAATCAAATTCTTTTTGCAAAACAGCGCAAATTTCAGCCTCATTTGGCAGGCCGTTGCCGTTCACCACAAAGCAGAGCAACCGCTGGCCGCTGTGCCAGCCCTGACGCATATACAAATGGCGCACACGGCCGGTGTGGGTTTCCTCGTTGTAGGCGGTGATGCCGTTCTCTTCCAATAATTCGCAGGTGCGGGCGGCAAGCTGGTTCATCCACGCGGGCTGCAACTTACAGTCGCTGCATGCCACAATGCGGTGGCTGCGCCCGGCAAAGAACCCGGTCACGATATGCCCATTTTCATCGGTGCCCACCGGCAGCTGGACTTTGTTGCGGTAACGGTCCACCGCAGGGGCGGCCAGCACATCCAGCACCGGCACATCCAGCTTACCCAGGCGGTCAAAGGCGTCGCGAACAAACTGCGTCTTGGCGGCGCACTCGGCCTGGTAGCTGATATGCCGCAACCCACAGCCGCCGCAAGGCCCGGCCACCGGGCAATCCTGCTGAATGCGGTTCGGCCCGGCGGTGATGAGCTTTTCCACGCGGCCAAATGCATAGGTTTTCATCGGCTTGACAATGCGCACCTCGGTCACATCGCCGGGGGCAGTCAGCGGCACAAAAACGGCCTGGCCGTCCTGATGAGCCACGCCGCTGCCGTCGTTGGAAAGAGACTCGATCTGCAAAGTTACGATCTGGTTTTTCTTGAAAGGCATAGTTGCTCCTTGTAGTTACGGATTGATGGGCTGCGGCGCAGCCTGTGCTTCTTTTTCCAATGTGACAAGATACTTGCTCGGCGGCACGCCCTTGACCTTTTTAAAGACGCGGGAAAAATAGAACTGGTCAAAAAATCCCACAGATACGGCGATTTCGGCAATCGACAACCCGGAATTTTTCAACAGGCTGCACGCCTCGCTGATGCGGTAACTCGTCAGGTAGTCGATGGGGCTTTGCCCGACGTTGGACATGAACACGCGGTACAAATGGCTACGGCTGACGCCGACAGCCTGGGCAATGTCGTCCACCGAGATATCGTGGGAGTAGTTGAACTGGATAAACTTGATGGCGGCCAGCACATACTGGCTGCTGGACGACCCAACGTTCGGCATGGCGTCGCGGGCTTCCTTCATCAGGTGCGCCATAAAAATGTACAGATAGCCGGTCATCAGGGCTTCGTTCTGCGGCTCGGTCCCGCGGGAAAGATAGATATTATACAAAGCCTCGCGCACGGTCTGCGGGTCCTTGCAGTGGTGAACCGGGTGAAGGTCCGAGAACGGTGTCTGCTGCACCAGCTTATTGGCGCACGCGCCATTGAAACCGACCCAGTAGTATTCCCAAGGGTCGGTCTCGTCGGCAGCGTAGGTGATAAGCTGGTTGGGTTTGGCCAAAAACAGATCGCCCGCCTGCAAAGTGTACGATGCACCATTGACCTGGTAGACGCCCTTGCCCGCCACAACCAGGTGGATCAGGTAGTGGTCGCGCACACCGGGGCCCCACGTGTGGCCCGACAGGCAGGGCTCGTGCCCGCAGTTAAAAATCGAGAGCTCAACATTGTCCGTGTAGCTCTGCTTGTAGGATTGTTTCATCTCATTGATGGTCATGGCTGCACCTCGCTTGCATAGTATCTCTATTATAGCAGAGGATTCATCAAAAGTCCATAAACGCGGCGCAAAAACTGTTTGCATTTTTTGCAGGATTTGCTATACTGAGAACAAGAAACACGCAGGCCGCCGGCTCCTTGGCTGCTTGCCCAAAAACATAAGGCTCAATTTGTGCATAATTACAAAAAGAGCTGTTCGACAGGAAAGGTGAGTGGAATTATGGCAAATACCATTGAACTCAAACAGCAGATCGCGCAGGGCGAATACGACGCCGCATTTACCAAGCTGTACGGCGCAGCTGCCGTGCAGGAGCAGCGCAAGCGCTATACCGACCTGATCAATGAATTTGAAAAGGCTTACGGCACTGAGCGCACCGTCCGTCTCTACTCAGCCCCCGGCCGCACCGAGATCGGCGGCAACCACACCGACCACAACAACGGCGTGGTGCTGGCCGGCTCCGTCAATCTGGACATGGTGGCCGTTGTCTCTCCGAACGAGGAAAACGTCATCCGCGTCAAGTCTCTGGGCTTTGACAAAATCGACGATGTTGACGTCAACATCCTGACCCCGCAGCCCCGCGAGGCCGAGCATTCTGCCTCCCTTATCCGCGGCGTTGCCAAGGGCATTGTGGATGCAGGCGGCAAGGTGGGCGGCTTTGACTGCTACTCCACCAGCAATGTGCTGCGCGGTTCCGGCCTGTCCAGTTCGGCGGCGTTCGAGGTCTGCATCGGTGCCATCCTGCGCGGTGAGTACAACAACAATGACATGGGAAAATTCAGCCAGGTCAAAATTGCCCAGATCGGCCAGTACGCCGAGAATGTGTTCTTCGGCAAGCCCTGCGGCCTGATGGACCAGACCGCCTGCGCCGTCGGCGGCGTCATCACCATCGACTTCAAGGATCCGTCCAACCCGGTCGTGGGCCAGACGGCCATTGACCTGGCAAAGCATGGCTTTGTCATGTGCATCAGTGACACAAAGGGCAGCCACGCCGACCTGACCGACGACTACGCCGCCATCCGCCGCGAAATGGAAAGTGTGGCCGCGCAGTTCGGAAAGGCGGTTCTGCGCGATGTTGACGAGGACGAGTTCTACAAGGCCATCCCGCAGCTGCGCAAGGTCGTGGGCGACCGCGCCGTCGTGCGTGCCATCCACTTCTACAACGACTGCCGCCGCGCCGCGCAGCTCTGCGACGCCGTGCGCGATGATGATTTTGATACCTTCCTCAAACTCATCATCGAGGGCGGCCATTCCAGCTTTGAGTTCAACCAGAACGCGTACAGCATCAAGGCCCCGAAGGAGCAGGGCGTGCCCCTGGCCTTGGCCCTGAGCCAGAAGGTGCTGAACGGCCGCGGCGCATGGCGCTTGCAGGGCGGCGGATTTGCGGGTACCATCCAGGCGTTTGTGCCGGTGGACCTGCTGGATACCTACAAGGCGGCCATCGATGGCTGCTTCGGCGAGGGCAGCTGCCATGTGCTGAACATCCGCAACTACGGTGCCGTGCCCGTCACGTCCGACATGTAAAATTAGATAAAGCATAAAAAACACCGTACCAGTGCAGAAATGTGCCGGTACGGTATTTTATATTACGCCTGTAGGGGCCGGGCATGCCCGGCCCGCATGCTTACGGCAGACACCCTCTTATCCGTAGATTTATAGGGAAGAATTTTGCTCCCTCCGCGGCGGCCTGAGGACAGGCCGCCCTACAGGATTACATTTTCTTTCGCAAGATCCATATTCCCAGTGCCAGCATCCCGCAAACCACTATGGTAAGCATCGCATGAATCTGTATACTCAGATACCACGGTGCAGATTGCAGCGCATACAGTCCGGGGTGGGCGCGGTAGTCCCAGCAGGTGTACGTTGTCATGCCCAAAAACACACCGAGGAAACACCCGAGGGCGGCCTTCGAAATCCCATACAGCTTTTTCATGAACATTCTCCTTTGACCCATTCGTCCAAAAACGACATCTGCTCTTCGGTGTGGAACCAATGCTCGCCGCTTGGCATGACCGTAATAGGCGCATGGACTTTCTGCGCAAACGCGGCCAACGTTTCATAGGAGGTCAGATTGTCTTTTTCGCCGTACAAAATGCAGGTTGGTACATCCCACACAAGCGGGTGTGCCCGCACGTAGCAGAGATACTCCCACGACAGGGTTTCGCCAAAATCGGTGGCGACTTCGCCCTGCGCGTGCAGCACATTCTCCGTCACCCCAGCCCAGCCCATCATATCGGAAATGAGCGTTTCCATATTCACGATGGGGGAGATAAACAACGCTCGGTCAATAAACTTCTCGGATAACGCGCTCATCGAGAAAAATACCCCGATGCTGTTTGCCAGCAGTACGACCGTATCGTACTGCTGGCGCAGAGGTGCGAAAAATGCCGTAAACTCCGAAACAGCGTCCCAAGGTGTCTGTGCCTGATAATCGAATCCGATGACGTCATACGCAGGAAACAGCTCCTTGTAATGTTCGGCTTCCGCCGCACTGCCGACCTTTCCGTGGATATATACAACCAACTTCTTCATAGGTGATTTTTCTCCCAAATCAGCGCCAGCCCCTTAAACAGCAGGTCTGCGTCATAGATGACTTTGCGCTTGCAGCAGGGGGTGATGTACGGTGCAAGCCCGCCGGTCACAACCACAGTCAGCGGCTGGCCCAGTTCTGCCTCCACGCGGTCAGCCAGTCCGTCCAGTTGGGCGGCAGTGCCAAACATGGCCCCGTTGTTCAGTGCAGCCACCGTGTTGGCACCAATCAGATGCTCGGGCGGCTCGGGCGCAATGGGGGGCAGCTGCGCCGTGCCCGCGCTGATGGCCCGCAGGCTGGTCTGTACGCCGGGTACGATGAAGCCACCCAGAAATTCACGATTGGCCGAGATAACATTGTAGGTCGTGGCCGTGCCCAAATCGACGGTCATGCAGGGCAGGGGATAGTGCGCGGCGGCTGCCGCAGCATCGGCCAGACGGTCACGACCGACCTTCGCCGGCTCGTCCACTTGAAAGGTCAGCCCGGTATCCAGCTCACAGCTGACGATGAGGGCCTCTTTGCCGGTCAGCCGCTTGCAGGCGGCAGCCAGCACGCCGGTCAGCCGGGGAACAACGCTGCATACAATGACGCCCTCACAGGCCGTTGGCTCCACGGTCAGGCGGTGCAGCAAAAATTTCATCTCGGCGGCATACTCGTCCACGGTGCAGCGGGGCCGCGTGACCATGCGGGTGGTGAACGCGATTTCACGGTGTCCTGCCCCCGCCAGCCCGCCAATGCAGATGTTGGAGTTGCCGATATCGACTGATAGAACCATAATAAATTCCTTTTATAGATAAAAGATAATAGATAAGAAATATGGTGGATCGCGTCGCTTTGCGCCGCACAAAATTATTATACTTGTTTGCATATAAGGCGTCAATCTGCTATAATAACCACAATACAAATTTTGTTTTCGCCAAAGGCGAAAACTCCACCAATTTTATTATCTTTTATCTCTTATCTGGTTATTAAGGGTGTTGATTTTATGTTACTTACCGGAAAAACCATCGTCCTCGGCATCACCGGGGGCATTGCCGCTTACAAAATGCCCAATGTGGCTCATGCGCTGGTCAAGCTGGGCGCGGATGTTCACGTATTGATGACGAAAAACGCCACCGAGTTTATCTCGCCGCTGGTGTTTGAGACACTGACCCATCGCCGCTGCCAGGTCGATACCTTTGACCGCAACTTCCAGTACGATGTGGCCCACATCAGCCTTGCCAACGCGGCGGACCTCATGCTGATTGCCCCGGCCACGGCCAACGTCATTGCTAAGATGGCTCACGGCCAAGCGGACGATATGCTGACCACCGTCACGCTGGCAGCGACCTGCCCCAAGCTCATCGCCCCGGCCATGAACACCCATATGCTGGAAAACCAGATCACCCAGGACAACCTGAAAACGCTGGGGCATTACGGCTTCACGGTCATTCCCTCCGGATCCGGCATGTTGGCCTGTGGCGATGTCGGCTCGGGCCGCCTGCCCGATGAGGGTGTGCTGGTGGATTACGTTCTGCGGGAGTTGGCCTGTGAGAAGGATCTGAAGGGCAAAAAGGTCGTTGTCTCTGCCGGTGCGACCCAGGAGCCGATGGATCCGGTGCGCTACCTGACGAACCATTCCACCGGTAAAATGGGGTATGCCGTGGCCCGCGCCTGTATGCTGCGCGGCGCAGACGTCACGCTGCTGGCGTCCACCGGCTGCACGCTGCCGCCGGTACCGTTTGTAAACATAGTGCCCTTCACCACCGCGGCTGACCTGTTTGAGGCTGTCAAGGCCAACGCTATGGACGCTGACGCCCTCGTCATGGCGGCCGCTGTGGCGGACTACCGCCCGGCCACCGTGGCCGTCGATAAGGTGAAAAAACACGACGGCGAGATGAATATTGCACTGGAACGCACTGACGATATCCTCGCCTGGGTCGGCGTACACAAGCCGGAAAAGCTGTTCGTCTGCGGCTTCTCGATGGAGACGCGCGATTTGATTGAAAACTCCACCGCCAAGCTGAAAAAGAAGAACATGGACATGATCGTCGCCAACAACCTGAAAGTCCCCGGTGCAGGTTTCGGTGTTGATACCAATGTCGTCACCATCATCACCGCCCAGGGCATCACCGAACTGCCCCTGCAAAGCAAGGACGCCGTCGCCGGGCATATTGCCGACGCGATTGCAGGTAAATAAAACAAAATCATACCCCTGCCCCCTCCTGCATACACTTTTACGAATGATGCAAAGGGGGCGTTTTTATGTGCGGAATTGCGGGGCAGGTGGGGCGCGACCCCCGGGCCATCCAGGCACACTATGGGGCGTACTGCGCCATGCAGCAGACATTGGCACGGCGTGGGCCGGACCAGCGCGGTATGTATATCAGCGGCAGGGCAGCGCTCATTCACGCGCGGCTGGCAGTCGTTGACCTGGAAAACGGCCTGCAGCCCATGCAGATGGATTGGAAGGGCGAAACCTACGTCCTCGTCTACAACGGCGAACTTTACAACACATCAGAGCTGCGTGCCGCGCTGGCAAACCGTGGCCATCGCTTCACCGGCCATTCGGACACGGAAGTTTTGCTCCACGCTTTTGCCGAATGGGGCGCGGACTGCGTGGAACGGTGCAACGGTATTTTTGCCTTCGCAGTCTGGCAGGTGAACGCAGGTACGCTCTTTCTGGCCCGCGACCGCTGCGGCGTCAAGCCGCTGTTCTATACCCAGGTCGAGGACAGCCTGATTTTTGGAAGCGAACTGAAAACCCTGCTGGCCCACCCGGCCGTACCGCCGCGCATCGACGCCAACGGTTTGGCTGAAGTACTGCTGCTAGGCCCTGGGCGCACGCCGGGCTGCGGTGTTTTTCAAAACGTGCGGGAACTGCTCCCCGGCCAGTGCGCAACTTACGATGCCGACACCGCCCGCCTGACGCTGCACACCTACTGGCAGCTGACCGACCACGACCACCCCGATGATTTTGCGGTCACGACGCGAAAAGTCCGTGACCTGGTGACGGATGCCATTGAGCGCCAGCTTGTCTCTGACGTACCCGTGGCGACATTCCTCTCGGGCGGGCTGGATTCCAGCCTGATTTCCGCTATTGCCGACACCCATTTTGCGGCGAAGGAAAAGCAGCTGCAAACTTTTTCGGTTGGCTACCGCGACAATAAAAAGTATTTTCATGCGACAAAATTCCAGCCCGGCGCGGATGCACCCTACATCCGCAAAATGAACGATTTTCTCCACGCCCGCCACCACTGGGTCACGCTGGACACCCCGGAGCTTGTCCCTGCGCTGTATGCGGCGGTGGATGCCCGCGACCTGCCCGGCATGGCCGATGTGGATGCGTCACTGCTTGTGTTTTGCCAGCACATCAAGCCCCATGCCACTGTGGCCCTGTCGGGGGAATGCGCCGATGAGATTTTCGGCGGCTATCCGTGGTATCGTGACCCCGCCGTGCGAGAAAAGTACGGCTTTCCCTGGGCGCAGTCCACAGCCTACCGCGTGTCGTTCCTCAAGCCCGGCGTGCTGGGCGGCATTGACCCGGCTGCCTTTGTGGATACACGCTACCAGCAGACCCTGGCAGAAACATCCATCCGCCCCGGGCTGCCCGCAACGGAACGCCGTATGCGCCAGATGGTCAACTTGAATTTCAAGTGGTTCATGCAGACGCTGCTCGACCGCAAGGACCGCATGAGTATGTACAGCGGCCTGGAAGTGCGCGTGCCATTCTGCGATTACCGCATTGCGGAGTATCTTTACTCGGTGCCGTGGGAGTTCAAGGACTGGGGCGGGCAGGAGAAGGGCTTGCTGCGCGAAGCCATGCGCGGCGTGCTGCCAGATGAAGTACTGTGGCGGCGCAAAAGCCCCTACCCCAAAACCTGGAACCCCAGCTACCTGGCGGCGGTTACAGCCGAGCTGCGAGGTATTCTGGTTGACCCCGCCGCACCAATTTTGCGCATTATCAAGGCCGACGCACTGGAAACCCTGCTGGCGTCGGGCGCGGATAATCCCATCCCATGGTACGGTCAGCTTATGACCACTCCGCAGACCATCGCATGGTTTGTGCAACTGAATTATTGGTTGGAGAAATATAAGGTGGAACTGGTGTGATGTGGAGGGCGGCGGTCAGTCCCCTGACCGCCCTACGGCCTTTGCCCCGCGGGTAGGGCGGCCAGTCCTCTGGCCGCCGCAGCTCGTTCCCATCACTGCAGACCTTCCGCGCAAAAATAATTTATTTTTCCTCCCCATCTGTTCAAACCTTGCCTGATGTGCTATAATAACTTAATAGGACTACAAATAGAGAAGGGAGAACCCTCATGCAGCAGGAAACTGTCATCGTTCTGGATTTCGGCGGTCAGTATAATCAGCTGATTGCTCGCCGTGTCCGCGAATGCAACGTATATTGCGAAATCTATTCTTACCGTACCGACCTTGCTAAAATCAAGGCCAAGAACCCGAAAGGCATTATCTTTACCGGCGGTCCCAACAGTGCCTACCTGCCGGACTCGCCCACCATCGATCCCGAAATTTACAACTGGGGCGTGCCCATCCTTGGCATCTGCTACGGCAGCCAGCTGATGATGCACATGCTGGGCGGCAAGGTCTGCAAAGCGCCTGAGCGCGAGTACGGTAAAACGCTGGTTGACTTGGACACCGCCAGCCCGCTGTTTGATACGCTCCCCGCCCAGAATGTCTGCTGGATGAGCCACAACGACTACATCGAGCAGGCTGCCCCCGGCTTTGAGATCGTCGCGCATACCCCCAACTGCCCGGTGGCTGCCGCGCAGGATAAGGCCCGCGGCCTGTATGCGGTGCAGTTCCATCCCGAAGTACTACACACCGAGAACGGCACGAAAATTCTGCATAACTTCGTCTATAATGTATGCCACTGTGCTGGCGACTGGAAGATGGATTCTTTCGTCGAGAACTCCGTCAAGACCCTGCGCGAGAAGATCGGCGACGGCAAGGTGCTCTGTGCCCTGTCCGGCGGCGTTGATTCCAGCGTCTGCGCAGCTATGCTGGCAAAGGCCATTGGCAAGCAGCTGACCTGCGTGTTCGTTGACCATGGTCTGCTGCGCAAGAACGAGCGCGAGCAGGTCTGCGAGGTCTTTGGCGAGGGCGGCCAGTTTGACATCAACTTTGTCTGCGTTGATGCCCGCGACCGCTTCTATAAGAAGCTGGCCGGTCAGGATGCCCCCGAGCGCAAGCGCAAGATCATCGGTGAAGAATTCATCCGCGTGTTCGAGGATGAGGCAAAAAAGATCGGTGCTGTGGATTTCCTGGCCCAGGGCACGATTTACCCCGACGTGGTCGAGAGCGGCCTCGGCGGCGAATCTGCCACCATCAAGAGCCACCACAATGTCGGCGGTCTGCCTGACTACGTGGACTTTAAGGAAATCGTAGAGCCCCTGCGCGACCTGTTCAAGGACGAGGTCCGCCAGGCCGGCCGCGAGCTGGGTCTGCCTGAGTACCTGGTCGCCCGCCAGCCGTTCCCCGGCCCGGGACTGGCTATCCGCATCATTGGCGATGTAACTCCGGAGAAGGTCGCCATCGTGCAGGATGCCGACGCCATCTGGCGCGAAGAAGTCGATAAGCTCCCCATGGCCCAGCGCCCGAGTCAGTACTTTGCCGCGCTGACGAATATGCGCAGCGTCGGCGTCATGGGCGACGAGCGCACCTACGATTACGCCATCGCCCTGCGCGCCGTCACGACGACCGATTTCATGACGGCCGAGGTCACGATCCTGCCGACCGAGACCATCACCACCGCCGCCAACCGCATCGTCAACGAAGTCAAGAACATTAACCGCGTTATGTTCGACTACACGACCAAACCGCCAGCAACGATTGAGTTTGAATGATTCCTCTACCCGCCGGGTGCCCGCCCGGCGGGAATTTTTGTTGCGCGGCTGGGGCGGATGATGTACAATAAAATGAAAGCGGAAAGAAGGCACGACCATGAAAGAAATTTCCATCACATCCTTTGACAATCTCCAAATCGGCCAGACAGAGAACGCAGCAGCGGGGACCGGGTGCACGGTGTTCCTGCTGGGAAAAGACGGTGCCCCGGCGGGACTGGATGTTCGCGGCGGCGGGCCTGCTTCGCGGGAAAGCGAGCTGCTCAAACCGCTGGCGGCGGCGCAGGTCATCCACGCCATTGTGCTGGCGGGCGGCAGCGCGTTCGGACTGGACGCCGCGGGCGGCGTGATGCGCTATCTGGAAGAACGCAATATCGGTTATGACGTAGGTGTGACGAAAGTGCCACTTGTCTGTCAGGCAGACCTCTTCGATTTGACCGTGGCGGATGCCTGCACCCGGCCCGATGCCGCCATGGCGTACCAAGCCTGTGCCAATGCCGAGAACGGCGGCAACTATCGCGACGGCAACTATGGTGCGGGCACCGGCGCGACTGTGGGCAAGCTGCTGGGCATGGATCACTGCATGAAATCCGGCATCGGCAGTTATGCCGTGCAGGTCGGCCCGCTGAAAGTCGGTGCGGTTGTGGCCGTGAACGCGGCAGGCGACATTTATGACTACGAAAACGGCTGCAAGGTCGCAGGTCTGCGGGCAGACGATGGCAAGACTTTCCTAGACTCCGAACAGTTGATGCTGGAAAAAATCGACGTACAAGAGAATAAATTCGTCGGCAATACAACGATTGGCGTGGTATTTACCAACGCCAGATTTGACAAAACACGGCTGTGCAAGATTGCAGGCATGGCGCACGACGGTTACGCCCGCGCCATCCGCCCGGTACACACCTCGGCAGATGGGGACAGCATCTACGCAGTCTCGCTGGGGGATGTGGCAGCTGACCAGGATGCAGTGGGTGCGCTGGCGGCCCGGGTGATGGCTAAAGCAATTCTGCGCGGCGTGCAGGCGGCTGAGGGAGCCTACGGATTCCCGGCAGCGCGGGATCTATAAGATAAATTACCGGCGTAAGGCGGGGCGTCGGGGACGTAGCCTCTACAACAGGGCGATACCAACGGTGGCCAGGAGACTGGCCACCATATATGGCAGATATACACGGAATAGAGAAAACCCGCTCTCCCGCAGCCATTGCACACCGCCCGATTTCGCGGTATAATAAATCCAACACGAGGATCGACAGGGGAGAACCATCACTTTTATGGCAAAGCTGGATGAACAAATCAAGACCATGGCGGGCTACTTCGCGGCGGACTGCGAGGCTGACGGTAGACTTTCGCTTGTGCTGGAAGTGGAGCACTTCATCACCTGTTCAGATGGCCGCGCGGCGGACTTTGCTGCCGTGCAGGCAGCCGTGCAGGATATGCAGCAGCAGACCGACGCTCCAATCATCGTAGACGGCACCTACATGGGGTACAGCGGCCTGGCCGCGTCGGTCACGGTGGGGCCTGCGTGCCAGCTCTGCCTGACGCTGGCCGCGCAGCGGGACGTGCAGGACATGATGGATCTGTATAACCGCCTGTATCTGCAAATGGGACTGGCGCTGGCGGCGCATGGCCTGCGTGCCTGGGCGCTGGGCTGCCACCCCACCACCCGCGCCGAGGCCCTGCCCCTGGTACCGCGCACCCGGGATGAAGCCATGGACCGGTATTTCAAAAATACAGGCTCCTGTGGAACGCAGGTGATGCGCGGCACAGCGGCGACACTGCTCTCGATTGACTACTTTGATGAGATGGATTTTGTGCGCAAAATGCGTGTGGCCAGCCTGCTTACACCATTCTTTGCACTGCTCTGCGACAATGCGCCCATTTACCAGGGCAGTCGCAATTCCATGTGCAGTGTGCGCACGCGTATCTGGCAGGATGTGGATCACGACCGCTGCGGCGTTGTGCCGCACTTGATGGACCCGGACTTCGGCTTTGCCCGCTATGCGGAGAATGTGCTGACCAAGCCGCAAATTACCGCCTGGCGCACCGGCAGGGTAAAGGCTGTGGGCAGCAAGACAGCCCCGGAGCTGTACGCCGCCCACCTTAGCCAGAGGGAAGCCGCACAAATCCTGTCCAATTTCTTTTACGATGTGCGGCTTAAATCCCGCATTGAATTCCGCGCCGCCGACAGCATGCCGCCGCGCTATATTGCGGCCTACGCCCAACTGGTCAAATCGGTGTTCGGCAGCCCGGCCGCGCTGCAAAACGTGCTGCGGCACTACGCGGGCATCACGACGTTGGATATCACCACGGCCAAGCTGGCGGTCTGCAAGGACGGCTTCAACGCGCTGGCTTACGGTAAGCCCATCAGCAGTGAGCTGACCTGGCTGCTGATGCAGGCCCGCAGCCGCACACCCTCCCAGGAGGAACGCGCCCTGCTGGATCCCTTCATGGCACTGGTCATGAAACGGAAAACCATCCGTGAAACGGAAAATTATAACGAATAATCGACGATGCTGCGGGTATACTAGCCCCTGAAAGGGGGCTGTGCCGTGCGGGAAACATCGTATCATGCGGTCATCGGGGAGATGACCGTGCGAGCACTGTGGGAGATGCAGAACGTCATGGACTGCATCCCCGACGAACTGTGGGATCACTGTTACGGCGGCGCACCGCTGTGGCAGCATTTGTACCACACGCTGCACCACCTGGATCAGTGGTTCATCAACCCGCGTGACAACGATTTTGTAGAACCGCCGGTCCACACGCCGCACTTGCAGGAGTTGGACATCTACCCGGCCACGCACTTGTCGCGCCGGGACATGGATGACTATTTTTATACGATAAAAGCAAAACTGTCTATTTATCTGACTTCGCTGCATGATGAGGATCTATTGCAGCGACCCGAGAACTGCGAGTGGACACGGTTCACATTGATTTTATCGCAGTATCGTCACTTATATATGCACATGGGAATGCTGATGGGCTTTGTCGAGGCCGAGACCGGCCTCTGCCCGCGCATTTTGAAGGTGGGTGAGGAACTCCCGACGCCGCCCTACGACCCATACGAATGAGAGGTTTTTATGAAGTGTTTCTCTGCCGCTGCGACGGTGGTGCTGGCGGCTATGCTGTGCGGCTGCCGGCAAAAAGCAGATATGACCCCGGTGTGGCAGACTGACCTGCCCACCACCGGCGTACATATGGAACTGAGCAACACCGATGACATCAGCTTTGACCCTGCCTACTACGCGCAGACGCGGGAGGATGCCTTTTACAACAACCTGCACGAGATATCCGCTGTCATGGCGGAGGGGGCACCGGTCGTCACCTTCTACGGCGTGACGGCGGACGAGGTGAAGCTGATTTATCTTGAAAACATCGGCGACTACCTCTATGTGGACTACGACCGCGTGGCACCGCAGGAAAAGCTGGATTACGTGCGCATCGACGGCGACGGCTATGTCTCCTACAAGCTGGACACCGCGTACAATTTTGAGTTTACGGTCACGACGGATAAGGGTGAGGATCAATATCTGGTCGTGAGCCGGAGAAGCGATATTCAATAAAAAATGCCTGCCGCAGGGGAAGTGAACGATGTCACTTGCGGCAGGCGTTTTATACATTAAGATTTCGGCATATCCAGCGTCGTGGTGGGGAAAGCAAACTCGCAGTCGTCCGCGCGGACTTTATCAAGAATCAGCAGGTTCAGGCGGTTCTTGACCTGCAAATAATCGCGCAGAGAAGTTTTAGTTATGTACACGCGGCACAGCAGGTCGATACTGTAATCATTGAATTTATCAAGCGTGACACTTACGCCGTTTTCCTTCACATCAGGCTGGGCAAGCAGCAGACCTGTCAAGTCTGTTGTCAGACGTTCCAGCTTTTCGCGGGGGGTATCATAGGTGAGGCCGATGGTAAAACTCCACAGCCGGCTTGTGCGGCAATCACAGTTTTGAATATACTCGGCGGCAACCTTCGAGTTTTCTATCGTAATAACAACATTATCCGGGGTACGTATCCGTGTAGAGCGGAAGGAGATATCCTCGACGGTTCCTTCATAGTCTCCGAAAACCACATAATTCCCAATACCAAAAGGATGCTCCAGCACAAGCGTGATGCCGGCAATCAGGTTGGACAGTGTGGACTGCGCAGCCAGTGAAACAGCGAGGCCGGCAACCCCGGCACCGGTCAGCAGACCGCTGACCGGCACACCCAGGCGGTCCAGCGCCGCAATGCTGGTGAACACCACGACCAGCGCGTGAAAGATATTCTCAAAAAAGTGGCCCATTGTTTGGTGGGTCTGCAAGTCAAGACGATTCTCCGCACTGTGCAGCAGCAAACGGGAAACCGGCGCAGCGCGCCAGCTGCCAAGCCCAAGAAAAAAGATGACCAACAGATCGGAGCCGACATCCAATACATTCTGGAATTTGGCATCTGTGACAAATACAAATGGCAGCATGGAAATAGCCAGCAAGAAAAGAAAAACACGCAGTATCATAGCAAGCGGAAAAACGTAACTTTCCAGCAAAATGTGCAGCCACGATGCCATGTGGGACTTGGTACGCCTTAGAAAGCCATCAGCAATGCGGCGGAAGAGCATCGGCAGCACAACGGCCAGAAGCGCCAGCACCAGAGAAGGAACCAGCGTGCCCAAATCAAACGAAAAATCAAACATAGGATACCTCGCGCATAAGTTTCTGCGCTGATTATACCACACCCTCTTGCATTTTGCAAAAACTGTGCTATACTATTGCACAGAAAGTCTGTTTCAGGGCGGGGTGTGATTCCCCACCGGCGGTAAACGGCGCAAGCCGTAAGCCCGCGACCGGCTGTTTTGGCAGCCGCTGACCCGGTGCGATTCCGGGGCCGACGGTATAGTCCGGATGAAAGAAACGGAAAGCTGACTGCTTTGCTTTTCTGCGCCCTGCTGTATATTTGTACGGCAGGGCGTTTTCATTTGCAAAGGGCAGGGCAGAGCCTCCCGGGTTCGTGAGCTGACTTTCACACTATTTTCGGGAGGTAAATCTCATGCAAAACTCTACAACCAATGTCCGCAAACTTACCGGTACCGCCATGCTGGGTGCTGTCGCCGCCGTATTGATGTACCTGGAATTTCCCATTCCCATCATGCCGTCCTTCGTCAAGCTGGATGTATCCGAACTGCCCGCCCTGTTGGCGGCCTATGCCTACGGCCCGCTGTCCGGCATCGCGGTCTGCCTGATCAAGAACCTGATCAAGCTGCCCAGCACCAGCACGGCCGCTGTCGGTGAGTTGTTCAACTTCGTCATGGGTGCGCTGTTCGTCGGCGTGGCGGGCTTTGTCTACAAGCGCAGCAAGACCCGCCGAAGTGCCCTCATCGGCGCAGGGATGGGCGCACTGGTTATGGCCGTCGTCAGCGTGCCGTACAACTATTTCATCGTTTACCCGGCCTATGTGGTCATGTACCACCTGCCGCTGGAGGCCATCATCGGGATGTACCAGGCTATCAATCCCAGCGTGGACGGCCTGCTGGCCTGCCTGCTGACCTTCAATCTGCCGTTCACCCTTTTTAAGGGCCTGCTGGATGCGGTGCTCTGCTTCCTTATTTATAAGCCCCTGTCGCCGATTTTGCATGGCAGAAAGTAAAAACCACACACGCCACGCAATCTGCCCCACTTTTGTGCAAACCTGCCGAACTGCACAACCAATTATCGTTGACTTTGCCTAAAGTCTATGGTACACTAACTATACAACAACAGAATAGCAACTTATCAAGAGCGGCTGAGGGAACAGGCCCGATGAAGCCCGACAACCTGCGTGCAAACGCAAGGTGCCAAGTCCTGCGGGAAACCGAAAGATAAGCGTTTACGCGCACAGTCTTTCCGGCTGTGCGCTTTTTGTTTCCAGGGTTGCGTTTCTGCCGAATATTTTATAGGAGGCTTTTTCCCATGTCCAAAGTTCTTTTCACGTCCGAATCTGTCACCGAGGGGCATCCCGACAAAATCTGCGACCAGATTTCCGATGCCATCCTCGATGCCATCCTGACCCAGGATCCCGGTGCGCGTGTAGCGTGCGAGACGACCTGCTCCACCGGCCTTGTCCACATCATGGGCGAGATCACCACGAGTTGCTACGTTGACATCCCCGGCACCGCCCGCGAGGTCATCCGCTCCATCGGCTACGACCGTGCCAAGTACGGCTTCGACTGCGATACCTGCGGCGTTATCACCAACATCGACGGCCAGAGCCCGGACATTGCCCTTGGCACCAACGATGAGGTTGCCGGTGCGGGCGACCAGGGCATGATGTTCGGCTACGCCTGCAACGAGACGCCCGAACTGATGCCGCTGCCCATCAGCCTGGCCCACAAGCTGGCCAAGCGCCTGACAGAGGTCCGCAAGAACGGCACCCTGGATTATCTGCGCCCGGACGGCAAGAGCCAGGTCACGGTCGAGTATAACGACGGCAAGCCGGTCCGCATCGACGCCGTGGTCATTTCCAGTCAGCACAGCCCCGACGTCAGCCAGGAGCAGCTGCATGAGGACATCCGCCGCGAGGTCATCGAGAAGGTCATCCCCGCCGAGCTGCTGGACGAGAACACCAAGTATTACATCAACCCCACCGGCCGCTTTGTTGTGGGCGGCCCGCAGGGCGACTCCGGCCTGACCGGCCGCAAGATTATCGTTGACACCTACGGCGGCTATGCTCGTCACGGCGGCGGTGCTTTCAGCGGCAAGGATCCCAGCAAGGTCGACCGTTCCGCCGCTTACGCTGCCCGCTGGGTCGCCAAGAATGTGGTTGCCGCAGGTCTGGCTACCAAGTGTGAGGTCGAGCTGGCCTATGCCATCGGCGTTGCCAAGCCGGTTTCCATCATGGTCGATACCTTCGGCACCGGCACGGTGGCTGATGAGAAGATCGAGCAGGCTGTCGAAAAGGTCTTTGACCTGACCCCCGCTGCCATCATCCGCGACCTTGACCTGCGCAAGCCCATCTACCGGCAGCTGGCTGCCTACGGTCACATGGGCCGTGAGGACTTGGGCGTGAAGTGGGAGAGCACCGACCGCGCCGACGCCTTGAAGGCTGCTGTCGCTGAATAAAAAATATTTTTGTCCCTGCGCCATAACGGTGCAGGGACATTTTTTGTGTTTTGGGGATTTGCCAAACGCCCCCATATGGGGTATAATATCTTTATCTGTGAAAGTGCGACGATTTTGGCGGAAAGGGGGCAGACCATGGCTGAAAAACAGGACCAGCAGCTGATGAAGCTGGAAGGCGTCGTCGAGCACGTCATCTATGAAAACGCCGAGTCCGGCTATGCCGTGTTCGAGGTCGATGCAGGCGGCACCGACGTCGTTGTTGCGGGCAACGTGGGCGGCGTGGATAACGGTATGTCTGTGACCGTCTACGGCCATATGGTCAATCACCCCAGCTATGGCGAACAGTTCAAGGCCGAGACCATCGAGGCCAGCCTGCCAGAGGATACCAGCGCCATTTTAAGCTACCTGTCCAGCGGCGTGCTGCCCTACATCGGGCCTTCCACCGCCAAAAAGCTGGTGGCAAAATTCGGCGAAGATACGCTCAACGTTATCGCCCAGACCCCGCAAAAACTCTGTGAGCTCAAGGGCATCAATGAGCAGAAAGCCGCCATCATCTCCAACGAGTTCCGCCGGATGTACGGCGTGCGGGAGGTCGTGGCCTGGTTTGCCCGCTATGGCCTGACGGCCCAGCAGGCCGTGACCGCCTACCGCGCTTTTGGCCCGCACACCGTTGAGGCATTGACTCAGAACCCCTATCTGCTCTGTGGAGAGCCGCTGCAATTAAAATTCGGCCAGGTGGACGGCATCGCCGCCGCGCTGCAATTTGAAACCGGCTGCCGCCTGCGTGTCGCGGCGGGACTGCTCTACGCGCTGCGCCACAATGCGGGCAACGGCCACACCTGTCTGCCAAGGGATAAACTGCTAGATTCCACGTCAAAGTTTCTGCGCGTGTCGCCCGACGCAATCGAAGCGGGCCTGGATGAACTGCTCAGTGCCGAGGAACTGCGCACCCGCACGTTTGACGGGGTGGAGTATATCTACCTGCCCGACCTGCTCAGTGCCGAGGAAGATATCGCTGCGCGGCTGGGCCAGCTGTCCACCTTCCCGACAGAGGTGCCCAAGACGCTGGACGCCGATATCCGCGTGCTGGAAATGGCCCAGGGGTTTGAATACGCACCGCTGCAAAAGCAGGCCATCAAGCTGGCACTGTCCAGCCGCGTGATGGTGCTGACTGGCGGCCCCGGCACCGGCAAGACGACGACGGTCAACGCGATTTTGAGCCTGTACGAGGCCCTGTATGACCGCGTGGCACTCTGCGCCCCCACAGGCCGCGCCGCCAAGCGGTTGAGCGAACTGACCGGGCACGCAGCTTCGACCATCCACCGCCTGCTGGAAGTGGATTACAGCAGCGGCAATGTGCGTTTTATCCATAACGAAAAAAACCTTTTAAAATATGATGTCATCATCCTGGATGAGATGAGCATGGTGGACGTCAAGCTGTTCCAGGCGCTGCTGGCGGCGGCGCGGTATCACTGCCGTATTATTATGGTAGGAGACGCCGACCAGCTCCCCAGCGTCGGCCCGGGCAACATTCTGGGCGAGATTTTGCGCGTGGGCGTTGTGCCTACGGTGCGCTTGACGGATATCTTCCGCCAGGCGCAGCAAAGCCTCATTGTCCAGAACGCCCACCGCATTGTCGAGGGCCGGATGCCCCAGAAGGGTGGGGCCAAAGATGACTTCTTCTTGATCGAATCCACCGGCCTTGCCTGCCAAAAGCTCGTCTGCGACCTGGTCAGTAAGCGCCTGCCCAAGGCCTACGGTTTTGACCCGGTCAAGGACATTCAGGTGCTTTGCCCGACCAAAGTCGGCCCTACCGGCAGCGTGGAGCTGAACAAGAAATTGCAGGAAATTTTGAACCCGCCTGCCAAGGGCCGCGCCCAGATCGGCACCGCCGAAAGTGCAAAAATTCTGCGTCTGGGCGACAAAGTTATGCAGGTGAAAAATGACTACGACATTACCTTTGAGCGCGACGGTGCCGAGGCTGGCGTCGGCGCGTACAATGGTGACCTAGGCATCATCACCGCTGTGGATGTGGATGCCCGCGCCGTGACCGTGATGATGGACGACCGCAAGTACACCTACACCGCCGACCAGCTCAATGAACTGGAACCTGCCTACGCTGTGACCGTACACAAAAGCCAAGGCTCGGAGTTCCCGGCCGTGGTGCTGCCGGTGGCCGATGTGCCCGCCCGGCTGTGCTACCGCAACCTTTTGTATACCGGCGTGACCCGTGCGCGCAAGCTCTGTGTGCTGACCGGCACGGCCCGCACCGAGCAGGCTATGGTGGAGAATGTGCGCCAGAATATGCGGTACAGCGGATTGCGCTATTTGCTGAAGGATGCCGCCACGCCGACGGAGGAAAAAGCCCATGAAACAATATGACATCGGAATCGACTTGGGGACGACCTCCATCATTATTGCGACGGAGGAGCAGGGCGTTGTGTTCCGCCAGCCGACCATCGGCGCGGTGGATACCCGCACCAACTCCATCATTGCAGTGGGGGACGAAGCCCTGAAAATGGTGGGCCGTGCGCCCGCCCACATCGACCTGGTACGCCCTTTGCGGGATGGCATCATCCAGGATCACCGCATGACGAACGAATTGATCGTGCGATTCGTCAATGAGGTCTGCCGCTCCCGCATCTTCAAACCGCGCATTGCGGTCTGCGTGCCGGCGGCCATCACCGGCATTGAGGCGGACGCCGTTGTGGAGTCCGTCATGGCGGCGGGAGCCAAGCAGGTGTTTTTGGTGGATGAGCCTGTAGCCGCCGCGCTGGGGGCCGGGCTGCAGATTCGCCAGCCCCACGGCTGCATGGTCGTGGATATTGGCGGTGGCTCCACCGATATTGCCGTCATCAGCATGGGCGGCCGGGTCAAGGCCGCCAGCCTGCCTGTGGCGGGCAACGCCTTTGATAACTGCATCGCCCAGTATATCCAGGAAAAGTATCAAATTGCCATTGGGCCGCTGACTGCCGAACAGCTGAAAAAGCAGGTGGCCTGCTGCACCCGCAGCGAGTTTGAGGGTGTTATGGAGGTGCGCGGCCATTCGTGGGAGACGAACCTGCCCGCGCGGCGGCTCATCTACACCCGCGATCTTTACGAGCCTGTGCAGGAGTTGGCCGCCCGCATTGCTACGGCAGCCCGCAATGTGCTGGAAAGCACCCCGCCCGAACTGGCAGCCGATGTATCCAGTACCGGCGTGCTGCTGACCGGCGGCGGCTCGCTGCTGCGCGGGCTGGCAAGTTATATTGCGGGTGAGCTGCACACCGATGTAGCCATTGCGCCCGACCCCTTGAATTGCGTTGCCCGCGGCACGGCCATCAGTTTGAGCGAAGGAAAATATCTGACCGCAGGTTTCCGCGATGCCACGCCCAAAAGCTGGAACCGCCGCCTGAACCACACCCACGACCCTTTCACCGCGGAGTGAGGTGTGGTATAATAAAAAATATCCTCTGCGGAGACAACGCCGCCGTGTAGGGGCCGGGCATACCCGGCTCTCGGCCTTCCCATAAGCAGTCGTTTTCCCTCCACGGCAGGGCCGGGCATACCCGGCCCCTACAAAGTAAGGGGGCAAACACCCCACGAAAGGATTTCCCATGCCCGACATCACCGCTGAATATCTCGCCCTGCGCGATCAATATATCGAGGCCCGCTTTGCCCGGCTCAACCCGGTACAGCGGCAGGCTGTCTTTGCCACCGAAGGTCCGCTGCTGATTCTGGCGGGCGCAGGCTCCGGCAAAACCACCGTGCTGGTCAACCGCATTGCCAACATCATCCGTTTTGGCTCGGCCCACGGCAGCCGTGAGCTGCCCCGCACTATGACCGAAGCTGACCTCAACGACCTGCGCACTGCCGTCGCCAATGGCCGTGACCTGCCCCGGGAGACCGCCTATCTGGCCGTGCGCCCGGCACGCCCCTGGAACGTGCTTGCCATCACCTTTACGAACAAGGCGGCGGGAGAGCTGAAAGAGCGCCTGCGCACCATGCTGGGGGACACCCTGGGCGGCGACGTCAATGCGTCGACCTTTCACTCTGCTTGTGTGCGGATGCTGCGCCGTGATGCCGAGCGCATCGGCTTTCCCAAAAGCTTTACCATCTACGACTCGGACGACCAGCAGCGCGTCATCAAGCAGATTTATAAAGATTTGATGATTGACGACAAATTCCTGCCGGTCAAGTCGGCCATCGGGCAGATTTCTTCCTATAAGGATAAGCTCATGTCCGCTGAGGAAGTGGCTGCCGAGATCCCTGCCAATACCAAGGCGCAGCTGATCTCCAAAATCTATACCACCTACGCCAACCGTCTGAAAACCGCAGGTGCAATGGACTTTGACGACCTGATCTTCCACACGGTCAAGCTGCTGCAAAATGACGCAGAAGCGCGGGAATATTACCAGAACCGCTTCCGCTATGTCGTCGTGGACGAGTATCAGGACACGAGTGTGGCGCAGTTCCATCTGGTGCGTCTGCTGGCGGGCGGTACGAACAACGTCTGCGTCGTCGGCGACGATGACCAGTCTATCTACAAATTCCGCGGTGCAACGATTGAAAATATTCTGAACTTCGAGAAGGTCTTTGCTGGTGCCAAGACAATTCGGCTGGAGCAAAACTATCGCTCCACCGCTAATATTCTGAATGCTGCCAACAGCGTCATTAAGAACAACATGGGCCGCAAGGGCAAGACCCTGTGGACCGAGAGCGGTGACGGCGAGAAAATCCACCACTACACCGCCACCAATGAGCAGGACGAGGCCAGCCATATCGCGGATATCATCGGCGAGCATCTGCGCGAGGGTGCTTCCCTGAAAGACCACGCCGTGCTCTACCGCATGAACGCCCAGTCCAACCCCATCGAGACTTACTTCGCCCGCGCGGGCATCCCGTACCGCATCGTCGGCGGCCAGCGCTTCTTTGACCGCAAGGAAGTCAAGGACATCAACAGCTATCTGGCCGTCATCGTCAACCCCCGTGACGATGTGCGCCTGCGCCGCATCATCAACGAACCGGCACGTAAAATTGGCGCAACAACGATTGAAAAAATCGGTGAGCTGGCTGCTGGTAAGGGTGTGCCGATGATGGAGGTCATCGCCCATGTGCGCGAGTATCCCGAAGTACAGCGGGCCGCCGCCGCACTGGAACGCTTTTACGAGATGTACCGTGAGCTGTGCGACCTCTCGGTCAGTGAGCCGCTGGATGTGTTTGTTGGCGACGTCATTGCCAAGACCGGCTACGAGGCCATGCTGAAAGCTATGAAGGAGGAGGGCGAGACCCGGCGCGAGAACCTGGGTCAGCTCGTCAGCTCCATCAAGACCTACGCCGATCAGAACGGCGAGGACGCGACACTCTCCGGCTTCTTGGAGGAAGTCGCGCTGATCTCCGACTTGGACAGCTATGACGACGACGCGGACAGCGTCACAATGATGACGATACACTCGGCCAAGGGCCTGGAGTTTCCCTACGTTTTTGTCGTAGGTATGGAGGACGGCATCTTCCCCGGTGATATGGCCAAGTATAATGAGGAGGACATGGAGGAGGAGCGCCGCCTTTGCTATGTCGCCATCACCCGCGCAAAAAAGGAACTGTACCTGTCTACTTCCCGCACGCGGATGATCTTCGGCCAGACGCGGCGCAACCCGCCGTCCACCTTCCTGAGCGAGATCGACCCGGACCTGCTGGACGAGAGCCAAAGCCCCGAGCTTGCCGGCTATGGCGGCGGCTTCGGTGCAGGGTACGGCACATACAGCACCAATGTCCCGGGCGGACGCAGCGGTTACTCCGGTGCGTCGCGCGGGTATCTCAACAGCGAGTATAACGCCCACCCCGGTGGCTTCGGCGGCGGATACAGCAGCGGCTTTGTCAGTGGCGGGCACGAAAGCCCCAACTCCTACGGCGGCCGCCATCAAGTACAGTCCACCGGGTTCGGCTCCGGCTATGGCCGCAGCCGCGCGGGCGGCAATACCGCCCCGGCCGGTGCGGGTACATCCACACTGACGGGTGCGCCCGGTGCCGCCCCTAAAAAGCCGGAAGTGAAAAAGACCGTCAGTTATGCGCCCGGCGATATCGTGGACCACCGCGTCTTTGGCCGCGGCAAGGTGCTGAAAGCCACACCCATTGCAGGGGACTGTATCGTTGAGATTCAGTTCGACCGCGTGGGCGTCAAAAAGACGATGGCCAACTATGCACCGCTGAAAAAAGTGGAGGAATGATATGTTAGTCCAGCTCATTGCCCATACGAACGACCCGGAAAAAACCATCGCCGCGGCGGCGAAGCTCTGCTACTCTGACGCGCACATTGAAACGTTGTTGGACGGTCTGACGCCCGAAAAGACCGAGGCATTTTTGCAGCGTCTCAACGATGTAGGCCACGCCAGCCCCATTGAACACGCCAGCTTCACCTTCGGTATTGAGGGTGTTTCCCGCACGTTTCTTGCGCAGGTCACGCGGCACCGCATCGGCAGTTTCAGCGTGCAGAGCCAGCGCTATGTGCGGCTGGAAGATTTTCGCTACGTCATCCCGCCGGAGATCGAGGCCATCCCCGAGGCAAGGGCACAGTTTATCGCCTCGATGAACGACGACGCTAAAAAATACCTGGAACTGGTCCAGACGCTGGAAAACGCCCATACCGCCCGCCTGATGGCTGAGGGTCTGAACGAGAAAGCCGCCCGTGCCAAGGCAAGCAAGCAGGCCAACGAGGACGCCCGCTTTGTGTTGCCCAACGCCTGCGAGACGAAAATGGTCATGACAATGAACTGCCGCAGTCTGCAGAACTTCTTCAACCTGCGCTGCTGCAACCGCGCCCAGTGGGAAATTCGCGCTGTCGCCGATGAGATGCTGCGGCTGGTCATGCCCATTGCGCCCCACATTTTTGCAAGTGCAGGCCCGCGCTGCCTGGTCGGACCCTGCCCGGAGGGCCGTATGTGCTGCGGCCAGCAGGCCGAGGTGCGCGCCAAATACGCCAAACTCAAAGAGGAGGCAGTGTAAATGGGACAGCTTATCATTTTTGAGGGACTGGATGGTTCCGGCAAGGGTACCCAGACAAAACTGACGGCCCAGCGCTTACAGGAGCAGGGAAAAGACCTGCGGCAGATCACCTTCCCCAACTACGAGAGCGATTCCTCAGCACTGGTCAAGATGTACCTGTCCGGCGCGTTCGGCGACAAGCCCGACGACGTCAATGCCTACGCGGCGTCCAGCTTCTACGCCGTCGACCGCTATGCCAGCTACAAGACCGATTGGGGCGAGTTCTACCGCGAGGGCGGCCTGGTGCTGTCCGACAGGTATACGACTTCCAACGCCGTGCATCAGTGCTCCAAGCTGCCGCCGATGCACTGGGACGGATTCTTGAACTGGCTGTTCGACCTTGAATATAAAAAGTTCGGCATCCCCGCGCCTGATGCTGTGATTTACCTTGCTGTCGACCCGGATGTCTCCCAGAAGCTCATCACCGAGCGCTACCACGGCGACGAGACGAAGAAAGATATCCAGGAGAAGGACACCGAGTACCTGGCCCGTAGCCGCGCCGCCGCCGAGTACTGCGCCCGCACGCTGGGCTGGCACCGCATTGAATGCACCGCCGAGGCAAACGGCGCAAAATCCATGCGCTCTGTCGAGGATATCAACGCCGAGATACTTGCGGAGTTGAACAGCATCCTGTAAAATAGTGTAGATATTGCACCTGCAAAACGAACTGAAAAAAAGAGGTGACCCCATGCTGCGCAAAGCGACACAAGATGATTTGCCTGCGCTGGTGGCGCTGCGCTGCAAGGCTGCCAGGACCAACCGCACCGACGCCGCAGGCTGGCTGCAAAATGTGGCCGGGCTGGAAAATATCCTGCTGCTGGTAAAATCCGGCGCACCGCCCGCGGCTATGCTGGCGGCTGTGCCGGTGGAATACGGCCAGCATCACGGCGTCTGGCTCTGCGGCCTGGCAGGGGAGCAGGGCGTCCCGCTCGACCGTCTGCTGCCCAAACTGCTGGAAAGCTGTCTGCGGGCTTATGGGGCCAGCGGCTTTGACTTTGCCGTCATGACGCCGGAGGGCACGCAGCACGCCGACGCGCTGAAGCAGCTGGGATTCACCGCCCAGCTGCCGCTGCGGGTATTGCAAACGCCCATCCGCCGCGAACTGCTGGCCCAGGCATCCTTCGACAGCTTGACCGTGCATAAATTGCTGGAAATGCGCCATATCTACCAGCCCGGCTGTATCACCCTGCCGGAGTCGGCCATGAATGAGATCATGACCCAGCTGTACCGGCGCGGGCTGACCGTAGTGTCCAATCGGCGCGGATATGGGTTATACTATACCAGCGGGGATACGCTGCAATTTCTGGAATTGCAGGCCGACAACGACCACTGCGCCGACCGCCTTTTGCAGGCCGCGCGGGAAAAGACCGGCGCAGCCAACGCGCGCATATTGCTGGCTGAAAGCCAGACCCTTTACCTCGGCGCAGGCCGCCGCTGCGGTTACGGTATGCTTGCCTTTTTGGGCAAGCCGTTCCCGGTCACAGATGCGTATTTCAGGATGTTGCTGTAAAGAGGAGGGGCCGGGCACGCCCGGCCCGCAGCTTAACCATAAAGAACGTTTCTCGTTTCGTTGAGGGCTGCACATATGCGGCCCCTACCCGGCGTTAAAAAATCAACCAGGAATCAAAAAGTTAGGAGTATCCCATGAGGATTAATCGTTCCAACCCGGATCAGCCCGCGATGCAGCAGCCGCAGGCACAGCCCCAGGCTGCGCCTGCGGCCCCCAAACCGGCCCCCAAGCGTGAACCGCCCAAGCAGGAGCCGCCTAAACCGAAAAAGGAAAGGCCCAAAAAGAAACCCAAGCACGAAAAATATGACGAGTATGAGGACGACGAAGAAGAGCCGCGCAAGCGCCGTTTTCCGTTTGGCTGCCTGATTGTGCTCATTCTTCTGGCGCTGGTGGGCTTTGGCGGCTACAAGGTCAGCCAGTTCTATGCGGAGCTGGACGGCCAGGGCACGCTGGGCGCGGCCCAGACCATCACCGTGCCGGAAGGATCCTCCGTCGCCAGCATTGCCACCCAGCTGAAAGATGCAGGTGTTATCCAGTATGACTGGCTGTTCAAGCAGTATGTCAAGTACAGCGGCAAGGCGGGTGAGATTCAGTACGGCGACTTCGAGGTTCAGTCCGGTATGGCCTACAATGATATCATCAAGGCGTTGTCCGTCGTGACCCGCCGCGCCACCGTCAACGTCACGATTCCCGAGGGAACGACTGCCGTCGGTGTGGCACAGATTTTTGTGGATGCAGGCCTGGTGGACGATGTGGATACTTTCCTGTCCTGCGCCAATGGCAACGACGGCTCAGATTGGAGCAAGTACGATTTTTGGAACGCCATCCCCGATAATGACCGCCTCATGAAGTGCGAGGGCTACCTTTTCCCGGACACCTACAACCTCTACGCCGACGAGGACGTCTATTATTATGTAGACCAGCTCTACGGGGAGTTCGCCAACAAGACTGCTGACTTGACCGACACGATTGCCGCCAAGGGTACGAGTCTGGACGATGTGGTCAAGCTGGCCAGCTTCATCCAGGAGGAGGCTGGTTTGGAGAGCGAGGATGCCAAGGTCAGCGCCTGCTTCCACAACCGCTTGGAATCCGGCGACCCGCAGTGGGCGGAGCATAAGCTGGAATCCAACGCCTGCAGTTATATCATGCAGGATAGTGAGAACAACTATCTCTGGAACTCCCCGACGGCTGAGTATTTCGGCTGGCCGGAGGATGGCGCAATTCCCGACGATGTGCTGGCTCTGTACGACACCTACGCCATCGGCGGCCTGCCAGCGGGCCCCATCTCCTGCCCGGGTTATGCCGCCATCGAGGCCGCGCTGAACCCCGACCAGGAGTATCTGGACGAGGGCTACTTCTTCTTCGTCACAGGCCACCCTGACACCGACGTCGCAGGCCAGTATTTCTACGCCAAGACCGCAGACGAGCACTACCAGAACTGCGTCAAAGCAGGCTGGGCGTCGTAAGGCACGAAGCCGCCTTGTAGGGACCACACATATGCGGCCCTCAACCTTGCTTTGACCGCCTGTCTGCCTTTCCCGCAAGGGCCGGGCATGCCCGGCCCTTGCGGGATGAATCATGTGAAAACGGAGGAACCATCAATGCTGCAACAGCCGGAACTGCTGGCCCCTGCGGGCAGCCTGGAAACGCTGAAATACGCCGTCATGTACGGCGCGGATGCCGTCTACTGCGCCCTGCCGGAGTTTGGTATGCGCGCAGCCCCGGTCAACCTGACGGTGGGCGAACTGCGCGAGGGCTGCATCTTTGCCCACGCCCGTGGCAAAAAGGTCTACCTGACCTTGAATACCCTGCCCACCAACGAGGAACTGTCCAAACTGCCCCAGTATATCCAGGATGCTGCCGAGGCAGGCGTAGATGCCTTTATTATCGCTGACCTGGGCGTGCTGGCATTGGCTAAAAAGTATGCCCCGCAGGTCGAGCGCCACGTCTCGACCCAGGCGGGCATCACGAACTACGAGGCCGCCAAGGTCTGCTATGAGCTGGGGGCCAAGCGCGTTGTGCTGGCCCGTGAGCTGCCCCTGACCGAAATTGCCCAGATCCGCGACAACTGTCCAGCTGATTTGGAGCTGGAATCCTTTGTCCATGGCGCTATGTGCATGAGCGTGTCGGGCCGCTGCCTGCTGTCCAGCTACATGGCGGGCCGCAGTGGCAATCGCGGCGAGTGCGCCCAGCCCTGCCGCTGGAAGTATAACCTCGTTGAGGAACACCGCCCCGGCCAGTACATGGAGATAGGGGAGACGCCCGACAACGGCAGCTATATTTTGAACGCCAACGACCTGTGCACAGCGCCGTTTATCGACTTGATTTGCAAGGCGGGCGTGGACTCGCTGAAGATCGAAGGCCGCGCCAAGACGTTCTACTATGTGGCGTCGGTAGTCAGCGCCTACCGCCGCGCACTGGATACCTTCCTTGCTGACCCCTACAACGATAATTTTGAGCTGCCCGATGATGTTATTGAGGAACTGAACCGCACGAGCCACCGCCACTACTCGCCGGGGTTCTACTTCGGTAAGGAGCAGGCCCAGCAGACCCCCAGCCACACCTATGTGCGCAATTGGGATTTTATCGGCACAGTGGACAGCTGGGAGAACGGCATTGCCCACTGTACCCAGCGCGGCAAGTTCAGCGTGGGGGATAACATCGAGATTTTGCAGCCCGACGGCAGTGTCGTCAAGCTGACCCCCGCCTGGATTGAGAACGCCGACGGTGAGCGTGTGGACGCCACCCCGCACCCGATGATGCAGTACACCATCCCCTGCGAAACTCCGCTGATGGCGTACAGCCTGATCCGTATGCAGAAGCAGTGATGTTGTGTGGAACACATCACAAAAATATTTTAAAATTCTCGTAAAAATCCCTTGACTTTTTATGGCATATCCCTTATAATATTTCTTGCGCCGGTCGTGAGGGCACAACGCTCTGCCTCCTGCGCAAGCTGGGTATGGCCCGGTAGTTCAGTTGGTTAGAACGCTAGCCTGTCACGCTAGAGGTCGTCAGTTCGAGCCTGATTCGGGTCGCCATATGCTGCTATAGCTCAGTTGGTAGAGCGCATCCTTGGTAAGGATGAGGTCAGCAGTTCAAATCTGCTTAGCAGCTCCAGCGCTGAAGCCCACAGTGCAAGATACGCATTGTGGGTTTCTTTATATAGGGGCATAGCTCAGTTGGTAGAGCAGCGGTCTCCAAAACCGCGTGCCGAGGGTTCGAATCCTTCTACCCCTGCCATCCATATCCGGAAAAATCATTGTGTTGCCTATCGGCTTGATAGTTGCAGATTTTGCATTTTTTCGGTAAACGAGTAGGAGGTTCTCCTTAAAGAGCCTGCCTCTCACATCACCGTGCGTACCGACCGGTACATGGCGGCTCAACCGCATGAGTGCAAGGACTCGTAGTAGTTAGGGATGCTAAAGTATCCCGCTGCTACGAGTCTTTTGTTTGTAATGGAACATTTTAATACAGGACTGCCGGCGATACGTCAATAGCCCAGTCTGGAATTTCCCCACTGGTAAGCCCTGTCGGCCGGGATGCTCAGCTTTCTCAAGTTGGCAACCTTCGTTTTGGGCTTCTTCCACTGCTTCCAGATGTACATTCAAAACCTGCGCCGCATCCATTCATCCCAAAACGTCAGCGTCCGCTTCATATGCCACACGAAAATAGCCAATCCAACCACGGATAGACACTTTCACTTTCTGCATCACTCTGCGGACATTGCGTCTACGGTTTCGCTTTGTAAGAAGTTTCAGCGCTCTCTTTGCTTTGTCAAGAAACTTCCGGTGTTCACCACCTGGTTTCTGCCCATGCCGAGCGCACCCAACAGAAAAGCCCCACCGGTTTGCCCGGTGGGGCTTTCTGTTTTACCGAGAAAAAATAAAGTCTGCAACTATCAGACCGATAGGCAACACAATGATTTTTTTCCGGATATGGATGGCAGGGGTAGAAGGATTCGAACCCTCGGCACGCGGTTTTGGAGACCGCTGCTCTACCAACTGAGCTATGCCCCTATATAAAGAAACCCACAATGCGTATCTTGCACTGTGGGCTTCAGCGCTGGAGCTGCTAAGCAGATTTGAACTGCTGACCTCATCCTTACCAAGGATGCGCTCTACCAACTGAGCTATAGCAGCATATGGCGACCCGAATCAGGCTCGAACTGACGACCTCTAGCGTGACAGGCTAGCGTTCTAACCAACTGAACTACCGGGCCATACCCAGCTTGCTGCGCTGCCGTGGCAGCTGCAACGTTGATTATTATAACGGCTGAACCCCTAAATGTCAACACCTTTTTTTACTTTTTTTGCAAAAATCGTGTCGAAAGGGGAGAACCCACAAAACAGCGTACATTTTTTTCGCCGTTGCAATAGGGCGGCGGGCGTGGTATCATACTAGTAGTGCCATTTGCGAAAAAACTGCGGCTCCTCGCCCCGGCGCATCCGCTGTAAACCGGCCCAGTGCCGCGTCAGCATGATGGAGGCGCTTACTGCCATGATAAAAGCGCTCTCTCCGCCGTATTGCAGCCAGGCCACCGGCACGGCCAGTGCTGCGATCAGCACGGCCCCCAGCGGCAGATAGCCGGACAGCAGCACCGCACCGCCGCCCGCCAGGCAGCACAGCGCACCGGTGATAGGCAGATACAAAATCAGCCAGGTGCAGCTTACCGCCACGCCTTTGCCGCCGCGGAATTTGTTCCAGAACGGCCAGTTGTGCCCCAGCACAGCCCCCAGCCCGCCGTACAAAAGGGCTGTGTGGCCCAGCTCCGGCGCGGCCTGCCAGCAGAACCAGCAGGCGGCCGCCGTTTTCAGCACATCCCCGGCCAGCACCAGAAAGCCCGCAGGCTTGCCCAAATGGGTCAGAATGTTCGCCATGCCGGGGTTGCCGGTGCCTATCTCCCGCGCACTGCACCCGGCTGTGCAGCGGGCCACGATTTCCGCCGTGAGGAAACACCCGAACAGATACCCGGCCCCCAGGCAGAGCACCCGCAAAAACAAACCGTGCTGCCAACTCATCGTGATACCCCTTTCTTTTATAAAACAGTATAGGCGCACGCTGCGCCGTTTAACCATAGAGGTGCATTGTATGGAACTGGAAAATCTGCGTCAGGAATGCCTGAACTGCCGCCGCTGCGGTCTGTGCGATACCCGCACGAACGTTGTGTTCGGGCAGGGCGTGCCCACCGCCGAGGTTATGTTTGTGGGCGAGGGCCCCGGTGCCAGCGAGGATGAGCAGGGCCTGCCCTTTGTGGGGCGCAGCGGCCAGCTGCTGGACCATTATCTGGAGGCGGTCGATTTAAGCCGTGACACCAACGTCTACATAGCAAACATCGTCAAATGCCGCCCGCCCCAGAACCGCGACCCGCTGCCGGAGGAATCCACCGCCTGTATGCCGTGGCTGCGCCAGCAGTTCCAGCTGATTCGACCCAAGATTGTTGTCTGTCTGGGCCGCATCGCCGCGCAGCAGATGATGGGGCCGACCTTCTCGGTCAGCCGCGATCACGGCAAATTCTTTGAGAAGCAGGGCACACTGTTCATGGCAACCTACCACCCTGCGGCGCTGCTGCGCTATCCCGTAAACAAGCCTGCCGTGTTCGGCGACTTTGTGGCCCTGCGGGAGAAAATCACGCAGGTCTGCGACCACACCTATTAACTTTAGTATACCACCCGATGCAAGGAGGCACGCGGCATGGAGCCTGAAATTTTGGCACTGACGCTGCCCATCCGGCGTCTGGTGGAATTTTTATTGCGCACCGGCAGCATCGACAGCCGTTTTACCGGCTTTGACCGTGCGCTGGAAGGCGCACGCCTGCACCGCAAATTGCAGCGCGCCGCCGTGAAGGAATACCCCGACTACCAGGCCGAAGCTGCCCTAAAGCAGGACTACACCTGCGCCGGCATTGCCTACACGCTGGAAGGCCGCGCCGATGGCATCTTTACCGACAAGGACGGCACACCGACCATTGATGAGATCAAGACCACGACGCTGCCGCCTGAATTCATCACCGGCGAGCAAAGCCCCGAGCACTGGGCGCAGGCGCAGATCTACGCGGCCATCTACGCTCGCCAGCAGGGGCTGCCCGCCATGCGGGTGCGGCTGGTTTACTATCAGGTGGATGAGGATCTGGAATTTACCTTCAATCACGACTACTCCGCCGACGCGCTGGACGCCATCGTCACCGACCTGCTGACGCAGTACGCGCCCTGGGCCAAGCGCTCGGCCGAGTGGCAGCGGATGAGCCGTGCATCGCGGCAGGCACTGCCATTTCCGTTTGCAAGCTACCGCCCCGGTCAGCGGGCTATGATGAACGCCGTGTACAAGACCTGCACCGAGGGCGGCCAGCTGCTCTGCCAGGCTCCCACCGGTATCGGCAAGACGATGAGTGTGCTGTTCCCGGCACTGAAAGCCGTGGGGGAAGGCGGGCCGATTTTTTACCTGACGGCCCGGGGCACGACCCGCGCGGCAGCAGAAAATGCACTGACTCTGCTGCGCGCAGCAGACCCTGATTTGAAGCTGCGCAGCGTGACTTTGACTGCCAAAGATAAAATCTGCTTGCAGGAGCACCGCGAATGCACACCTGAGGGCTGCCCCTACGCCAACGGCTACTATGACCGCGTCAAGGCGGCGCTGTGGGACGGCCTCGATACCCACGCCCTGACCGCCGACGCCCTGCAAGCGCTGGCCCGCAAGCATAAAGTCTGCCCCTTTGAGCTGGGGCTTGATTTGAGCCTGTGGTGTGACGTAGTGGTGGGCGACTACAACTACCTCTTTGACCCGGTCGTACACCTGATGCGTTTTTTTGAGACGGCGGGGGACTACCTGTTTCTTATCGATGAAGCCCACAACCTGCCCGGCCGCGCCCGGGATATGCACAGTGCCAGCCTTTGCAAAAGCGCCTTCTATGACGCAAAAAAGCGGCTGGGAAAAGGCAAAAGCAGCCTGAAAAATGCGCTGACAAAGGTCAACAATATTTTTATTGAATGGCGGCACCGCTGCGAAGAAGTCCTCGGCGACAGCCGCTTTGGCCGCACCTACTTTGAAAAGTCCCGTGCTGAGGACTTTGACCGTGCGCTGACAAAACTCTGTGAGCCGCTGGAAATTTGGCTGGACGAGCACCGCGACCCCGGCGAGACCCACGACGCACTGTTGCAGCTGTACTTTGATATCCGCGCCTGGCTGCGGGTGGCAGACACGTTTGACAACCACTTTGTTTTGCAGATATCCGCCGTCGGCAGCGAGGTTCGCGCCGCTATGCTCTGCCTGGACCCCAGTGACTTCCTGGCGGCAGACTTTGCCAAGGGCCGTGCGGCGGTGCTGTTCAGCGCCACGCTGGCCCCGGCAGGTTACTACAAGGATTTGTGCGGTCTGCCCGACGCCCGCGCCGTGGCATTACGCAGCCCTTTTGACCCGGCCAATATGGGGCTGTGGTGCGCCCGGCAGGTCAGCACCCGCTACAAGGACCGGGCAGACAGCATTGCCAAAGTGTCGGATCTGCTGGCCGTGATGGCCGCTGCACAGCCGGGGCACTACCTGGCCTTCTTCCCCAGTTACAGCTACTTGCAGCAGGTGTGGGAGGATTTCACCGCCCGCTACCCGGACCAGCCCACCCTCTGCCAGGAATCCGCCATGGACGAGGGCCAGCGCACGGAGTTTCTGTCGCAGTTCTTGGCGCGGGACGGAAAGCCCTTGCTCGGGTTTGCCGTACTTGGCGGCGTCTTTGGCGAGGGCGTAGACCTGACAGGGGAGAGCTTGATCGGTGTAGCCGTTGTCAGCCCCGGTCTGCCGCAGATCGGGCCACGCCAGGAACAACTGCGAGATTACTTTGAGGAGACCCGCGGCGCGGGTTTTGACTATGCCTACCGCTACCCCGGCATGAACAAGGTCTTGCAGGCGGCGGGGCGGGTCATCCGCACGCCGCAGGACAGGGGCGTGGTATTGCTCATTGACGACCGATTCCTGGCCCCTGACACCCGCCGCCTGATGCCGCCCCACTGGGAGCATCTGCGGGTGGTAGATTCTGCCGACGCGTGGAAAGACGAGCTGGCGGCCTTCTGGAAAAAGCACGAACCATAAGCGAAAACAACCGTCAGCGGGCGGTTTCTTCCTTTTTGTGCGGATGGCGAAAAAGTGCGCAAAATTTGCATGGATTATCCGCTTGCATTTATATATGTACGTGCTATAATACGATTCACACGAAATTTTGTATGCATATAAGGGTAAGGAAAAATCCATGACCAAGGACCTCACGAGCGGCAGTCCGCTCAAAGTTATTCTTATGTTCACGTTCCCGCTGGTGCTGGGCAACCTGTTCCAGCAGTTCTACGCACTGGCGGATACCATCATCGTCGGTCGGTTCTGCGGCGTCAGTGCGCTGGCATCGGTCGGTGCGACCGGCTCGGTCAACTATCTGATTCTGGGCTTTGTCATCGGCGTATGCAACGGCTTTGCCATCCCCATTGCGCAGCTGTTCGGTGCGCGGGACTATAAAGACCTGCGCCGTCATGTGGCCAACGCCGCTTGGCTCTGCATTGCGGCCAGCGTGGTGCTGACCATTGCCACGGTGGCGCTGACCCGCCCCATGATGCAGCTGATGCAGACCCCCGACGATATTATCGACGGTGCCGTCATCTATATTGGCTGGATTTTCGCTGGTATCCCATTCATCTTTCTGTACAACATGGTGGCGGCTATCATGCGTGCCTTGGGCGACAGCAAAACGCCGCTTTACTTCCTGATTCTGACCAGTGCGCTGAACATCGGACTGGACTTGCTCTTCGTCATTCCGTTCAAGTTCGGCGTGTTCGGCGCGGCGCTGGCGACCGACATTTCCCAGGTCATTTCCGGCGTGCTGAGCTTTATCTACCTCTGCCGCAAGTTTGATGTCCTCAAGATGCAGAAAGACGACCTTGTGTTCAGCAAAAAAGCCTGTGTGCGGCTGATGGGCATTGGCGTTCCCATGGGTCTGCAGTGCAGCATCACGGCAATCGGCAGCGTTATCATGCAGTGGGCTGTCAATATGCTGGGCAGTACCGCCGTGGCCGCCGTCACCGCTGCCGGCAAAACGCAGAACCTGCTGACCGTTCCGCTGGAAAGCGTCGGCACGGCTATGGCGACCTACGCCGGGCAGAACCTTGGCGCATCCCGCATGGACCGTGTGCGCAAGGGTACCAACAGCGCTATGCTGATCATTCTGGTGTATGGCTTGGCATCCGCGTTTATCCTGCACTTTACCGATGTGCAGATTATGGGCCTGTTCCTGGATACCGCCAAGGAAGTGGACATCGTCGCTATGGGCCGTGAGTACCTCTTCTGGAACAGTGTGTTCTTTGTGCCGCTGGGTGCGCTGATCGTCTGGCGCTACACGATCCAGGGGTTGGGCTTCTCCTCGCTGGCAATGCTGGCAGGTGTGGCGGAAATGATTGCCCGCACGGCGGTTGCCATTATCCTGGTGCCCATCCTCGGGTACTTCGGCGCCGAGCTGGCCAACCCCGCTGCGTGGGTGGCGGCCTGCCTGTTCCTGTACCCGGCCTACCGCTGGACCTGCCGCCAGCTCGACAATCGCCTGTTGGCTGCCAAGCTGCACATCCAGGGCAACCACGCGGAGACAGTGCTGTAAATCCAAAATTGCAAGACCGTTCCGAATCAGAGCGGTCTTTTTCTGTGCACCCCTTGCCGTTCGGCCCTAAAACGTATATAATAGACATAATTTGAAAGTATATATAGGGAAAGGAAAGCCTATCATGACGCAGAAAAAGCCGTTTATTACCCTTGCCCAGGCGAAAGAGATTGCCGCCGATATTCCCACGCCCTTCTACCTCTATGACGAAAAAGGCATCCGCGAGAACGCCCGCAAGGTCAACGCCGCGTTCAGCTGGAACAAAGGCTTCAAGGAATACTTTGCCGTCAAGGCGACCCCCAACCCCTACCTGCTGAAAATCCTGCAGGAGGAAGGCTGTGGTGTCGACTGCTCCAGCTATACCGAGTTGCTGATGAGCGAGGCCTGCGGCTTCAAGGGCAGCGATATCATGTTTTCCTCCAACGACACCCCGGCCCAGGACATGAAGAAAGCCTACGACCTGGGCGCTTACATCAACCTCGACGACCTGACTCATGTGGAGTTCCTGGAAAAGGTCGCAGGCGTGCCCAAGACCATCTGCTGCCGCTTTAACCCGGGCGGTGTGTTTGAGCTGGGCAACGGCATCATGGATAACCCCGGCGACGCCAAGTACGGCATGAGCGAGGATCAGATGGCCGAGGCTTACACCAGGCTGATGGCTGCCGGTGCCGAGGAGTTTGGCATCCATTCCTTCCTTGCCAGCAACACCGTCACCGACGACTACTACCCGAAACTGGCGGGCATCCTGTTTGAACTGGCCGTCCGTCTGCACAAGCGCACCGGCGCAAAAATCAAGTTTATCAACCTGTCCGGCGGCGTGGGCATCGCCTACCGCCCTGACCAGCGCAGCAACGATATCGCTGCCATTGGCGAGGGCGTGCGCAAAAAGTTTGAGGAAATCCTTGTGCCCGCAGGCATGGGTGATGTCGCCATCTTTACCGAGATGGGCCGCTTTATGCTGGCCCCCTACGGCGCACTGGTCACGACCGTGCTGCACCAGAAGCACATTTATAAAGAGTACATCGGCGTTGACGCCTGTGCGGCTAACTTAATGCGCCCGGCCATGTACGGCTCCTACCATCACATTACAGTGCTTGGCAAAGAGGATGCCCCCTGTGACCACAAGTACGACGTCACCGGCGGCCTGTGCGAGAACAACGACAAGTTTGCTATCGACCGTATGCTGCCGGAAATCGAAATCGGTGATATCGTCTACATCCACGACACTGGTGCACATGGCTTCTCGATGGGCTACAACTACAACGGCAAGCTGCGCAGCGCCGAGGTCCTGCTGAAAGAGAACGGCTCCTATCAGCTGATCCGCCGTGCCGAGACGCCTGCGGATTACTTCGCCACCTTTGATTTCAGCCCTTTCTTCAAGAAATAAGCGCGGGAGGAACCACTCTTGTTTGAATTTCTGTTTGTCATCGGCATTGTGCTGGCGTTTTACGGCTACTCTGTCATGAAAAATCCCCATGTCTGGGGCGACCAGGGCCGCGACGAAATACGCCCGGAAAACTGGAATGGCTATGTTGCCCACAACGGCCAGTTCATGATGTACTCCGGCTTTTTTCTGGCCGCATTGGCGGCGCTGGATGTTATCTTCACCTTTGCCAGCTGGCTATACTGCCTGATTTTGCTGGGCGGTCTGGCGTTGCTGTTCTATCCCTTGGCCCACTGGATGCACGAGAAAGAGGGAAAATGGTGGCCCTGGCCGAAACACAAAAAGAAGAAATGAGTTTGTAGGGGTCGGGGATGCCCGGCCTGCAACCCTCCCGGAAACGATCGTCTACCGTTACCTACAGTGCAAGCAAAACGCCTGTGCAGGTTCAACCCGCACAGGCGTTTTGCTTTAGATCAGAAATTTACTCCGCCTTTTCCGTCAAAATCTCTTCCACATCCGCTTTCGTAAAATCCCCCAGCGGCAGAACGAGCTTTGCCAGAATCTCCTGCGGTAAATCGCGCAGTGCGGCGCTTTGGTCAGCGTCGGCATCGGCGGCGGGCAGCACCCGGGAAATGCCTTCACGGTCTACCTCGATGCGGGCAAAGTGCCCGGTGGCGATAAACGCACAGTTCAGCTCAGCAGCCTTGTCGGTCAGCAGCTGCAAAAGCTCGGCGGCAGAAACTGCATTCTCCACGGTAAATGTCTGCACCGCAAAGCCCTGCTGCTGCAAAATGCGCAGTGCTGCGGCTGCGTCGCTGCCGCTGTTCAGACCCAGCAGAATTTTGTCCTGCTTTTCAAACGTATTGAATCCGTCCATGATTTTCTCCTTTTTATAGCAAACGGCGGCGTCAGGCTTGCCGCCCGCCGTGCTTTTTGCTCTGCTCCACGGCCATCCGGTCGCAGCGCTCGTTCTCGGGGTGGCCTGCGTGGCCTTTCAGCCAGTGATAGGTGATCTCGTGCTTCTCGCTCTCGGCCAGCAGCGGGGCCCACAGGTCGGGGTTCAGGGCGGGGGACTTGTCAGCTTTTTTCCAGCCGCGTGCCCGCCAGCCGCGTGCCCAGCCCTTTTGCAGGCTGTCAATGACATACTTGCTGTCGCTGTACAGGTCGATAGCACAGGGCTCTTTCAGTTGGCGCAGGGCTTCCAGTAGGGCAGTCATTTCCATTCGGTTGTTGGTCGTGTTCGCCTCCCCGCCGGAAAGCTCTTTCTCATACACCTTCTGCGCCGTGCGGAACCGCAGGATCGCGCCCCAGCCGCCCGGGCCGGGGTTGCCGCTGCACGCGCCGTCGGTATAAATTTCAATATGCTTCATGCGTTGCACCCCAAATTCTTGCCTATAATAAAACTATTATACCTGCTTTCAATTCATATGGCAAGGTATTTGACAGGAACGCCGTTTCAGATTATAATAAAGTGTAATTGCAATATGTGTGTTTTACCGGGCCTGGCCGCGCCTTTTCAGGCGGGCTTTCCGCGCCCATACCCAAGGCATAGGAGCGTATCTGCTCTGAAAAATACATAAATCGCAACCGTTTACAGGGAATCCGGTACCTGCAGTTGGCAGGTATCAGCCCGAAAATACGTTGATTCGGAGGTTATCGATGGAAGAGTTTAAGCCAAAACGTAAAAATAGTGCACCCAACACCCAGAACGCAGGCCGCGCACCGCAGCCGCGCAAGTCCCGTGCGCCGAAGCCCCAGGGGGAAAACGCTGCCAACGCGCAGCATAAGCCCCGCACCCGCAAGCCGCGCCCGGCTGCTGCCGCAGAGCAGAACCCCGCCGCTGCACAGAGTATCCCGGCCCCGCGTCCGCGCCGCCCGCGCAATGTGCAGAATGCGGCAAACGGCCAGGCAGCCGCGCCGCGCCCCCAGGGCCAGCGCCGCGGCCGCAAGCCCCAGAAGCAGGAACATTACGAGATGACCCCGGCCATCCCCATGCACATCTGCCCGTTGGGCGGCCTGGGCGAGGTCGGTAAAAACATCACCCTGTATGAGTGCCAGGGCGATATGATTCTCGTGGACTGCGGTTCGATTTTTCCGGAAAATGATATGTTCGGTATCGACCTTGTCATCCCGGACTTCACCTATGTGCTTGAGAACAAAGACCGTATCAAGGGTCTGTTCATCACCCACGGACACGAGGATCACATCGGCAGCCTGCCGTATCTGCTGAAAAAATTCAATGTGCCGATTTACGCCGCACGGCTCACGATCGGCCTTATCAAGAACAAGCTCGAAGAGCATGGCCTGGCGTCCAGCGCCATCTTCCACGAGATTCGCCCGCGCCAGAAGGTCACGCTCGGCTGCTTCACGGTCGAACCTATCCATGTCAACCACTCGATTCCGGATTCGCTGGCTTTCGCCATCGATTGCCCGGCCGGTGTCGTCATCCATACCGGCGACTTCAAGGTCGATTACACGCCGCTGTCCGGCGATGCTGTGACCGACCTGCCCACGATTGCCGAATATGGCCGCAGGGGCGTTCTGGCTCTGTTGGCTGACTCCACGAACGCTGAACGCCCGGGCTTTACCGCCACCGAGCAGACCGTCGCCGAGGGCGTGCGCAGCCTGTTTGCCAAGGCAGGCAAGCGCCGCATCATCGTGGCGACCTTCGCGTCCAACATCTACCGCGTGCAGCAAATCATCGACCTGGCGATCGAGTCGGGCCGCAAGGTGGCCGTCAGCGGCCGCAGCATGGTCTCTAACACCGAGATGGCCCGTGAGCTGGGCTACCTGCATGCGCCGGATAATGTCCTCATTACCATTGATGAGATCAACAAGTACCCCCCGGAGAAGGTCGTGCTTATCACCACCGGCAGCCAGGGCGAGCCGCTGAGTGCGCTGTCCCGCATGGCGCAGGCCAGCCACCGCCAGGTGCGCGTCGGCCCCAACGATTTCATCATTATTTCGGCCCGCCCCATCCCCGGCAACGAAAAGACTGTGACGAAGGTCGTCAACGGCCTGCTGTCCCTGGGGGCCGAGGTCATCTACGAAAATATGTACGACACCCACGTATCCGGCCATGCCTGCCAGGAAGAGCAGAAGCTCATGCTGACACTGGCCCACCCGCAGTATTTTCTGCCGGTACACGGTGAGTTCAAGCAGCTCAAGCGCCACGCCGAGACGGCCGAGCACCTGGGCTACATCCCCAGGCAGAACATCTATATTGCTGAGAACGGCCAGAACATCCGCCTTTCTGTGGACGGCATGGCTATTGAGAACACCGTCACGGCGGGCGCTGTGATGGTGGACGGCTACGGTGTCGGCGATGTCGGCAACGTGGTCCTGCGTGACCGCCATCATCTGTCGGAGGACGGCATCATCATCGTGACCGCTGCCATCGATGGCAGCAACGGCCAGGTGCTCTCCGGCCCCGACCTCGTCAGCCGCGGCTTTGTCTATGTGCGTGAGAGCGAGGAACTGATGGAAGGTGCCCGCACCCAGGTAGAAATGGCATTGGACCGCAGCCTGGCCGACAATATGCACGACTGGGCCAGCGTCAAGGCACGCGTGCGGGAGGCGCTGTCCAGCTATATCTACCGCCGCACCAAGCGCAGCCCGATGATTCTGCCGATCCTGCTGGAAGTGTAAAAGCCTTTGAGCTGAGGAATGTACAATGAAACACAAGGATGGTCTGGATATAGCCGCCGTACTGCTGCTGTTGCTGGCCGCCGTCGCCGTTATGGTTGTGCCGGTGGCCCTCGTCAGGCCGCAGCTGCTCGCTGTGCCTGCGATGCTGGTGCTCATTGCACTTTGCGTGGTGCTCTACCAGCGCCGCCGTCTGCGCACCTTTCTGGCTAAACAGCTGTGCAGCACCGAGTTTGAAAACAGCCGCATCCAGTACAGCCTTGCCAACCTGCCTATTGCGACCGTTCTTATCAACGATGGCCGCATCCTGTGGTACAACCAGCATTTCAAAGAGCAGGTCCTCGGCGATTACGACGCCGTGACCCGCCCGGTAGCGCGCGTTCTGCCAGAGTTTGACCTGGCCGTCTGCTCCCGCCCCCATGGGCAGGATCTGACCGTGGGGGAACGGCGCTTCACCGCCTACTCTGCCACCGCCAAGGGCAGCCGTGGAGCCAGCCTTGTGTACCTTATCGACGATACCTTCTATAAGGAAACACTCGATGAGTACAACGCCAGCCGCCCGGCGTGTCTTATCATCGTTATCGACAGCTATGATGAGTTGTTCGATGATATGAAGGACAGTGAGCAGGCCAAGGAACTGGAAGCTATCAACAGCCTGCTGGAAGAGTACATTGGCCGCAGCTCGGGCTTCCTGCGCAAAATCTCCAACAGCCGCTATATTGCGGTGGTGGAGGAGCGCGACGTGCGCTGGATGCTGGAAGAACGGTTCGATATCCTCGATAAAGTCCGTGCCCTGCACCCGGGCGGTTTGACCACGCTGTCCATCGGCGTAGGCCGCGGTGGCAAGAACTTACAGGAATGCCATCAGATGGCCCGTGAGAGCATTGACATTGCCCTTGGCCGCGGCGGAGACCAGGCCGCCGTAAAAACCGTGGACGGCTTTGAGTTCTACGGCGGCATTTCCCACGGCGTGGAGAAGCGCAGCCACGTCCGCAGCCGCATTATCTCCAACGCGCTGTGCGACCTGATCAAGCGCAGCGACAGCGTCATCATTATGGGCCACCGTATGGGCGACCTGGATGCCGTCGGCTCGGCGGTCGGTGTGCTGCGGATGTGCAAGATGTGCAGTGTGCCCGCCGTCATTGCCGTTAACAGCGAGGCCACGCTGGCAGGGCCACTGCTGAAAACGTTTATCGAAGCAGGTGAGGGACACAACTTTATCGCCCCTGACCAAACGCTGGACGTAATCACGCCGAACACCTTGTTGATCGTCGTCGATACCTACCAGAAGCGACTGCTGGAAAGCCAGCAAATCTACGAAAGATGCAAGCGCGTCGTCGTCATCGACCATCACCGCATGGCGGTGGGGCACATCGACAATCCGCTGTTGCTCTACCACGAACCCTATGCGTCCAGCGCCAGCGAGCTGGTCTGTGAACTTCTGCAATTTATGCCGAAGGAAAACAACATCACCCCGCTGGAAGCCCAGGCTCTGCTGGCCGGCATCATGCTGGACACCCGCAGCTTTGCACTGCATGTCGGCGTGCGTACCTTTGAGGCTGCTGCCTGGCTGCGCAGCCGCGGTGCCCAGACTGCCGACACCAAGTTGCTCTTTAACACCTCGAAGGAAGAGTATGAGGCCCGCGCCCATATCGTGGAGGCGGCCTACATATATAAGGGCTGTGCAATCGCCCTGTCTGGCGAACTGGAAGCCGGTATGAACGTGGTGCTGCCCATGGCGGCCAACGACCTGCTGACCATCAACGGCGTGGACGCCAGCTTTGTGGCCGTCGCCAAGAACGGCGGTGTCAATATCTCAGCCCGCAGCATGGGCGCACTGAACGTACAGGTCATTCTGGAACCGCTGGGCGGTGGCGGCCATCTGATGATGGCGGGCGCACAGCTGCAGAACTGCACCCTGCAGGATGCGGAACACCGCATCCGTGAACAAATCGACCTTTACCGCGTGGCGCAAGCCAAAAACGCCGCACAGTAATCGGGATATAATTTTGGGAGGGAAACCCTTATGAAGATCATTCTCAAACAGGACGTCAAGACCATCGGCAAGAAAGATGAGATCCATGAAGTCTCGGACGGTTACGCCCGCAACTTCCTGTTCCCGCGCAACCTGGCAGCCCCGGCAGATGCCGCTGCCCTGAACCAGGCCCGCACCAAGAGCGAGGCCAAGGCCCACCACGAGGCCGAAGCCCGTGCCGCCGCCGAAGCCCTGGCTGCCAAAATCAAGGGCCAGGTCATCACCGCTAAAGTCAAGGGCGGTGCCTCCGGTAAGCTGTACGGCAAAGTCACCGGCAAGGAAGTCGCCGAGCTGCTGACCACCCTGACCGGCACTGAAATCGAAAAGAAAAAGGTCGAGCTTCCTTCCGCTATCAAGGAGTTCGGCAGCTATGATGCCTCCGTGCGCCTGTACGCCGGTGTCGTTGCGCCCTTCAAGCTGAAGGTCGAGGAACTGTAACTACAAATTTGACAGGAGAGGAGGACGCACGCTGTGCCAAAAAATGAAGAAGTAAGCCTGTCCAGCCTGGGTATCCAGATGCCCTACAATATGCAGGCAGAGCAGAGCGTGCTGGGGGCTGCGCTGATGGATGAGACGGTGCTGAACCGGCTCATCACCGACATGGAACCCGAAATGTTCTACTCAGACCAGAACCGCGCTGTCTACGAGACAATGCGCTCGCTCTATACCGAGAGCGAGGCCGTTGATGTCATCACGCTGGTGAACGCCCTTGCCAACGGCGGTACCTTTGCCAGCGCTGACGACGCTAAGGTGTACATTACCCGCATTGCCGAGACCGTCCCGGCCATCTCCAATGTCGATTCTTATTTTAAGATCGTCAAGGAGAAGTACCAGGCCCGCCGCCTCATCGATGCCGCCCGCGGCATTTTGAGCGAGACGGCCTCCGGCGAGGACGCCGACCTGCTGTTGGAAAGCGCTGAGCAGAAAATCTACGATATCCGCTCGGGCCGTGATAAGACTGGCGTCAAGACCATCAAGGAGTCCATCCTTGAGGTCATTGACACGATGCAGAAGTTGAGCGGTGCTGACCGCGACAAGTTTGCCGGCATTCCCACGGGCTTCAACTACCTGGACACAGTGCTCACCGGCCTAGGCCGCTCGGATCTTATCATTCTGGCCGCTCGCCCCGGTATGGGCAAAACGTCCTTTGCGCTGAATATCGCCACGAACGTTGCCCGCCAGCAGAAGGTGCCCACCATCATTTTCAGCCTGGAAATGACCTGCGAACAGCTGACCGACCGCATCCTTTCCAGCACGGCGAACATCGACAGCCAGGCGTTCCGCACCGGCCGTCTGAACAACTCCGACTGGAACGACTTTGCCCAGGCGACCTCGATGCTCTACAATGCCCCCATTTACATGGACGATTCCTCGGGTATCTCGGTGCCGGAGATCAAAGCAAAGATCCGCACCATCAACCAGGATCCCAAGAAAGAAAAGATCGGGCTTGTCATCATCGACTACCTGCAGCTGATGCAGAGTGCCAAGCGCACTGAGTCCCGCGTGCAGGAAATCAGTGATATCACCCGAAACTTAAAAATCATGGCAAAGGAACTCAACGTCCCTGTTATCGCGCTGTCTCAGTTGTCCCGTGCGGCGGAAAAAACGGCAGGCCGTTCCGACCACCGCCCCCAGCTGTCCGACCTGCGCGACTCCGGCTCTATCGAGCAGGACGCCGATATCGTATTGTTCCTCTACCGCGCGGCCTACTATAACTCCCAGAACGGTGAGGACAGCCAGGCCAACGAGAACGAAGCTGAGTGCATTGTGGCCAAGAACCGCCACGGCGAGACGAGCGTCGTCCGCCTGGGCTGGGATGGTGCCCACACGCGCTTCAGCAATCTGGATGTAGCCCATGAGTTCTGACGCGGAAAAAACTGTACAGCGTATTGAAGAGGCTCTGTTGGACGGCTGCCGCCGGCAGGGTCTGTTCAAGTCTGGCGACAGAGTCATTGCGGCCTGCTCCGGTGGGGCAGACTCGATGGCGCTGTTGCTTTTTTTGCTGCGCCACCGTCGCACGCTGAAAATTGAGGTGCTGGCGACCCACGTCAACCACGGTATCCGGGGCGAGACAGCCAAACGTGATGCCGACTTTGTGGCGGATTTCTGCCGCCGGAACGGTGTGGAGCTCTTTCTGTATGACGCCGTGCAGGAGGGCATCGTGATACCGCCCCATCCCAGCGAGGATTGGGCGCGCGGCCTGCGGTACGGCTGGTTCGACGAGCTGGCCGCGCGGGAGGAAGCCGTTATTGCCACGGCGCACACGATGTCCGACCAGGCCGAGACCGTGCTTTTCCGCATGGCGCGGGGGACCGGGCTGCATGGGCTGGCAGGCATCCCGCCTCGCAGGGGCTTTTATGTGCGGCCCTGCCTCTGCCTGACCCGCGCAGACACCGAGGCATACTGTGCCGCCCTGGGGCAACACTATATCCAGGACGAGACGAATGCCGAGGATACCTACGCCCGCAACCGCATCCGGCATGACGCCATCCCGGCACTGCAATATGCGAACTCTGCCGCCGAGCGCAGCATTGCCAGGCTCTGCCGCCAGATGCGTGAACTGGACGAATGGCTCACCGCCGAAGCTGCCGCCCTGCTGCAGGCAGCCAGTGTGCCGGGCGGGTATGACGCCGCTGTCCTGCGCAGCGCCGCAGGCCCGGTGCTGGATGCCGCACTGCACGCCCTTGTCAGCCCAGTGCGCGACGCTGAGGAAAAGTATATCAGCCTGCTGCGTTTCCTGATTTTGAAAGGGGAAGGGGCCGTCCAGTTGACCCCGGAAGTGACCTTCAAAATCCGGAACGGACTGCTCGTCTGCCTGACAAAAGAGGGCGCACAGATTGCCCCGGCACCGCCACAGCCCTTTGAACCCGGTGAATTTCGCCTTCCGGGTGGTTATTTTGTGAAATTTCAGGTCGTAAAGTATGAAAAATTTCTAAAAAATCAACCAATTTTCAAAAAAGACTTAAACTGTTGTGCAGATTGTGCTAAAATACAAGGGAATGTTATTCTGCGCACAAGGCAGCCGGGGGATTTCTACCGCCCGGCTGGCCGCCACCTGCGGAAAACACTCAAAAAATATTATAACGAGCTTGGCATACCGCCCGCCGAACGCCCGCTGTTGCCTCTGCTTGCCGATGGCAGCGAGGTACTGTGGCTGTGGGGCTGCGGCTTTGCCGAGGGATGTGCCCCCGATGAGTACACCCACGAGGTACTGACGGTGCGGACAGAAAAAACAGGGGAGGCATAACTCTGATGAACAGCATGGACAAAGATATCGACCATGTTCTTGTGACCGAAGAACAGATGAAGGCCAAAGTCGCCGAGCTGGGCGCACAAATCAGCCGCGATTACGCAGGCAAAGACCTGCTGCTGGTTTCCATATTAAAAGGTGCGGTCGTTTTTATGGCAGACCTGATGCGCGAGGTCAAAATTCCCTGCGCTATCGACTTTATGGTCGTCTCCAGCTACGGCGGTGCCAACACATCGTCCACCGGCCTTGTCAAGATCATCAAGGATCTGGACGCTGACCTGACCGGCAGGGATGTTCTGATCGTCGAGGATATCCTCGACACCGGCATCACGCTGTCCAAGCTGGTCCCGGTGCTCAAAATGCGCAACCCCGAAAGCGTAAAGATCTGCACCATCCTCAGCAAGCCCAGCCGCCGCAAAGCCGACATTGAGCCGGACTACTGCGGCTTTGAGGTGCCTGACGAGTTCGTGGTCGGCTACGGCCTGGACTACGACGAAAAGTACCGCAACCTGCCCTACGTGGGCGTACTCAAGCCGGAAGTGTATTCCGACTGAACCAAAGGATCCAAAATGCCCGGTGAATACACCGGATAGGAGTTGATTTCTTGCAGCATAAACAACCGAAATTCAGCGGCATCCTTGTGGTGGCCGTCCTGATGGTGTTGGTTCTGTTCTTTGTCAGCCTTTCGCCGCTGCTGGCGGCCACCGGCACCAAAGACACGACCTACTCCGAAATTTATTACTACTTTGAAAACCAACAGGTGACTTCTTTCCGTCTGGATCTGGGCACCGGCAGCCTGGAACTCTGGCTCAAGGAAGGCAAAGCCGCCCTGCCGGAGTCCAACGCCGCAGCCAGCCTGCCCAGCGGCGGCCTGCTGAGCCTCGGCGATTCAGAGGACGAGGATCTGCCCGCCAACGGCGGCACGGTCTATATGACCTACAAACTGCCCTACGGCGGTGACTTCAACACCGGAAAAATCTCCGATTTTGTCGATGAATACAACGAGGCCAACCCCGACGCCCCGATGGTGTTCGACTATGTCGCCGCCAAGACAAGCATTCCCTGGCTGGAAATTATCTTCTATGTCGCTATGATTGCCAGCATCGGCATGCTGTTCATGTCGATGTACCGCGGCGGCGCAGGCGGCGGCATCATGAATGTGGGCCGCGCCAAGGTCAAGGATCAGCAGGAGAATCAGCGCAAGGCAACCTTTGCCGATGTGGCCGGTGCCGATGAGGAAAAGGCCGAGCTGCAGGAAGTCGTTGAGTTCCTGAAAGCGCCCAACAAATTCAACTCTCTGGGGGCGCGCATCCCGCACGGCGTGTTGCTCGTCGGCCCTCCGGGTACCGGTAAGACTTTGCTGGCTCGTGCCTGCGCCGGTGAGGCTGGCGTGCCGTTCTACGCGATCTCCGGCTCTGACTTCGTCGAGATGTACGTCGGTGTTGGTGCCTCCCGCGTGCGTGACCTGTTTGAAAAAGCCAAAAAGACAATGCCCTCCATCATCTTTATCGATGAGATCGATGCTGTAGGCCGTCAGCGCGGCGCAGGTCTCGGCGGCGGCCACGATGAGCGTGAGCAGACCCTGAACCAGCTGCTGGTCGAGATGGACGGTTTTGACGCCAACGACGGCGTTATCGTTATGGCCGCCACGAACCGTGCGGATATCCTGGATAAGGCGTTGCTGCGCCCGGGCCGTTTTGACCGCCAGGTCTATGTAGGCCTGCCCGACGTCAAGGGCCGCGAGGAGATCCTCCGGGTCCACACAAAGAATAAGCCCCTCGGCCCCGATGTGAGCCTGAAAACGATCGCCCGCTCCACCGCCGGTTTCTCCGGCGCGGATTTGGAAAACCTCGTCAACGAGGCGGCCCTGCTGGCTGCCCGCCAGGGCAAGAAGGCCATCACCGAGAAGGAAATCGAAGAAGCCTCCGTCAAGGTCATGATGGGCCCCGAGAAGAAGAGCCACGTTGTCACCGACGAGGAGCGCCGCCTGACCGCTTACCACGAGACGGGCCACGCCATCACCGGCTACTTCTGCAAGCACCATGACCCGGTGCACCAGATCAGTATTATCTCCCGCGGCGGTGCAGGCGGCTACACGATGTACCTGCCCGAGAAAGACCCCAGCTACGTCACCAAGACTGCAATGTTCGAGAACATCGTCTCGCTGCTGGGCGGCCGTGTGGCCGAGCAGCTTGTGCTGGATGATATCTCCACCGGCGCATCCAACGACCTGCAGCGCGCCACCGATACGGCCCGCGCCATGGTCACGCGGTACGGCTTCTCGGAGCGGATGGGGCCTGTCGTCTACGGCAGCGACCCCGGCGAAACCTTCCTGGGCCGTGACTTCGGCCAGGGCAAGGGCTACTCCGAGACGATTGCCTCCGAGATCGACAACGAGATCCGTGACATTGTGGACGAAGCCTACGAGACCGCCCGCCGCACCCTGACCGAGCACATGGACGAGCTGCACAAGGTCGCAGGCGTCCTGATGGAGCGCGAGAAGATCAGCGGTGAGGAATTCAAGACCCTGATGGAGGGTGGAACCCTGCCGCCCTATGACATCGGCAAGGGCGAAACCGCCAAACCCGAAGCACCTGCGCCGGGAAATGCAGAACCTGTGCAGCCTGCCGAACAGACCGAAATCCAGCAGCCAGCCGAGCCGGACAACACCCAGCCCGACACGCAAGAGTAAAGAGTAGGTGTGAACTATGGATCAGAATTTTTCCCTGATGGCGCAGTCCCGCGCTAACTATTACACGGCCGGCAGCCCGGTCCAGTTTGTGCGTGTTGAGCTGCTGAAAGGCGACGTGACCGGTGAGGTCGCCGTCTGCCTAACCTTTAAAAATGTCGGCACCGAGCCGCTGACAGGCCTGGTCGTCCACTTCAAATGTAAGGATGCCGCCGGTCAGGTCCTGTGCGAGGATGACTTCTACTATGAGCAGCTCAACGCCCAGCCCGGTGCTGTGTTCGGCAGTGACGATGCCGTCTATGTCAGCGACACACCAGTCTCCAGTGTCGAAGTCGAGCAGGATCGCGCGTTCCTGAATGGCCGCGGCGTTGACCTGCGCAACTACAAGCGCGTGCGCCTGAATATGCCCCGTGTGCTGCCCGGCTCCATTTCCCGCACTTTGCAGCAGCGCACCGGCAATGTGCAGCTGACCTGTGTGCCCCAGGATACCGAGTACGGCTGGTTCTGCGCCTGCGGCGCGTTCCACCCCAACGAGGAAAACACCACCGTCTGCTCCGAGTGCGGCGGTGACCGCGCAGCCATCAAGGCCACGCTGACCGGCATTTTGGAGGAAGCCCGCCAGGCTGCCGAGCGCCAGCAGCAGGAAGTCAACGCCGTTGCAAACAGCGTTGCGCCTGCCCCGGCCCCTCAGCCCCAGGCACAGCCTGCCCCTGCTGCTACTGACCCCCGCGCTATGGCCAACGCCGTGCAGGCCGCTATCACGGGTCAGCAAGATATCCCGCCGCAGAGTGCCTACGAGCCGGAACAGGCTACCGCCGCCTTTGAGCCGCAGAGCAACGGTTATGCGGATGATGAGGACGAGGAAGCCGAGCGCGTCCGCCGTTACGCCCCCAAGGGCCGTCTGTTCGACGACGAGGATGACGAGGACGACGGCACCCAAATGTACGACACCGACGATCTGGACGACGACGATTACGATGATCGCAAGAAGTCCAAGAAGCGAGGCCGTTACGCCGATGACGACGAGTCCAGTGAAGATGACGTCATGGCCGAGCGTATCATCCGCTTGGCCCCACCCATCACGGCCATCGCCTGCGCACTGATTGTTGCGGTATCCTTGGTCTATCATTTCATTTTGGCATAAAAAATTGCCGTGGCATTCCGCTTTTGGAATGCCACGGCTTTTTATTTTTCTGCCGTCAACCGCTCGAACGTCTTAATGATTTCCGGATCATTCAGCTTAATGACCTTGCCGGAAAGGTAGTGCAGCGTATTTTCCTCGGGGATGCGGCCAAACGTCAGCCGCTGGGCACACAACGCCTGGGTCTTTAGCCCACTGCGCTCGTTCATCTTGCGGTTGCCGTACTTGATATCGCCCAGTACTGGGTGGCCCAGGTAAGCCAGGTGGGCGCGTATCTGGTGGGTACGCCCGGTAATCAGTCCGATGCGGCACAGCGCAAACGGCCCTGCCTGGCGGATGACCGTCACTTCGGTGATGATCTGCTTGCAGCCCTCGCTCTCCCGCGCATGGATGCGCACCTTGTTGTTTTTTTCGCTGTGCTGCAGCCAGGCCACAAACCGGCCCTGGGGCGGGGCCCCCACCGTAATGGTCAGGTATTCCTTCTTCATTAAGTCGTCGCGGATGATGGTGTTCAGATCGCGCAGGGCTGTGTAACTCTTGGCGGCCAGCACCAATCCTTCCGTCCCGCGGTCCAGACGGTTGCACAGTGCCGGGGCAAACCGTTTTTCGGCGTGGGGGTCATACTCGCCCTTGCCTTCTAAATATGCGGCAAAGGCATCCACCAGGTTGGCATCCCCGGTGCGGTCGCTGTGGCAGAGCAGATGCGCGGGCTTGTACAGCACCGCAAAGTTGGCATCCTCGTACACAACGGTCACAGAGGGCTGTTTGCGCGGCGGCTTTGCAGCCTTGGCGGCTGGCTTGCCCACCGGGAAAAACTCGTCATTGATGTACATTTCGATCAAATCGCCGGTCTGCAGCCGGGTGTCCGGCTCGGCGCGTTTTCCGTTGACTTTGATGCGTTTATTGCGGAACGCCTTGTACATCATGCTGCGGGGCATATCTTTGGTTACGCCCTCCACAAAGCGGCTCAGGCGCACGCCGTTTTCGTTGGGGCCTGCTGTAAAACTTTTCATCGTATCCTCTTTAAAAATCATGCGTAAAACAGTTGTCTAAATGCTCTATTCAGTATATAATAAAACCAGCAAAACGTAAAGATGGGATGTGAAAAAATGGCAGAGGAAAATCTCCACGCGAACCACCGCGCCCGGATGCAGGAGCGCGTTGACCGCGACGGTCTGGACAGCCTGGCCGAGCATGAGGCGCTGGAATACCTGCTGTTTTTGTCTATCCCGCGGGCAGACACCAACGAACTGGCCCATCGGCTCATCAACCACTTTGGAAATTTCTGCAAGGTGATGGAGGCCGAACCCGACGAACTGATGCAGGTCGAGGGGGTCGGCCCCAAGAGTGCGCGGCTGATTGCCACAGTTATGGCGTTCGGCCGGTACTACCAGCTGAAAAAGCGCAAGACCCGCCAGGCTCTTGACAAGGCCGAGGCGGCCATTGAGTACGTGAAACCCCTGTTCCGCGGCGTGCAGAATGAGCAGCTGTATTTGATTCTGCTGGACGACGCCTGCCGACCGGTGCAGGATCTGCGCATCGCCGAGGGTGTGCCCAACCGCGTGACGGTGGACACTCGGAAGCTGCTGCGCGCCGTGGCCCGCACCAACTCTACCTGCGGCATCTTGGCCCACAACCATCCCACCGGGTTGGCCATCCCCTCCGAAGCCGACCGCCTGACGACCTACCGCATTATGGAAGTCACCGGCCAGCTGGGCTTTACTATTATGGATCATATCATCATAGCAGGGGAGGACGGCTGCTCAATGCTGAACCGTGGCAGCCTGCCCGAGTACCGCCCGGGCGGCGGCATCTTGCAGGCCGCCAGCCGATGAACCTGCCCCAAACGCTCTGCCGCCAGACCGGCAGGGCGCATTTTTTCTGCTTTTTCGCACAAAATGTTCGCAAAGGACTTTACATTAAAAATTTGTCGTGCTATAATCTTTATACAACTAATCGTTGTACTCTGAAAGGAGAGACAATGGACGAAGTTTTTCACTTGAAAGCCCCATTCCAGCCCACCGGCGACCAGCCACAGGCGATAGAAGCGCTGGTACAGGGCATCAACGAAGGGGACGAAGCCCAAACGCTGCTGGGCGTCACCGGTTCCGGCAAAACATTCACGATGGCGAACATCATTGCCCGGTGCAACCGCCCTACGCTGATTCTGGAGCCGAACAAAACGCTGGCAAGCCAGATTTGTACTGAGATGCGCGGCTTTTTCCCGGAGGATGCCGTGGAGTATTTTGTCTCCTACTACGACTACTACCAGCCGGAGGCCTACATTCCCTCCACGGATACCTATATTGAAAAGGACAGCGCCATCAACGACGAGATCGACCGCCTGCGCCACTCGGCCACGGCGGCCTTGTCCGAGCGGCGCAACGTCATCATTGTGGCATCGGTGTCCTGCATCTACTCATTGGGCGACCCTATCGACTACCGCAGCATGGTCATCAGCCTGCGCCCCGGTATGCAGATGGAACGCGATGAACTGTGCAGCCGCCTGGTCAAACTGCAATATGAGCGCAACGACATGAACTTTATCCGCAACAAGTTCCGCGTGAAAGGGGACACGGTGGACATCCACCTGGCCTACAACGATGAGTACGCCATCCGGGTAGAGTTCTTTGGCGACGAGATTGACCGCATCATCGAGTTTGACCCGCTGACCGGTGAGCATAAGAATATTGTGCGCCATGTTGCGATTTTCCCGGCCAGCCACTATATTGTCGGCCCGGAAAAGATGGCGGAAGGCCTGAAAAAGATCCAGGCCGAAATGGAAGAACAGGTCAAAAAATTCACCGAGGAAGGCAAACTTCTCGAGGCACAGCGTATCCAGCAGCGCACGAACTACGATATGGAAATGCTGCAGGAAGTCGGCATGTGCAAGGGTATTGAAAACTACTCTGCCGTGCTGTCCGGCCGTGCGCCGGGGTCTACCCCCACAACGCTGCTGGACTACTTCCCGGACGATTTCCTCTTGATGGTGGACGAGAGCCACGTCATGCTGCCCCAGGTGCGCGGTATGTTTGGCGGCGATTACAGCCGTAAGAAAACGCTGGTGGAATACGGTTTCCGCCTGCCGTCGGCCTTCGACAACCGCCCGCTGAAATTTGAGGAATTTGAGTCGAAAATCCATCAAAAAATCTTTGTCTCAGCCACCCCCGGCGAGTATGAGCGCCAGCATTCCAGCCGTGTGGCAGAGCAAGTCATCCGCCCCACCGGCCTGCTGGACCCGCTTATCATGGTGCGCCCGGTGGAAGGGCAGATTGAAGACCTGTTGGGCGAGATACGCACCCGCATTGACCGCGGTGAGCGTGCCCTTGTCACAACGCTTACCGTCAAGATGGCCGAGGATTTGACCGACTACCTGGAAGAACACGGCGTCAAGACGAAATATATGCACCATGAGGTCGATACGTTTGAGCGCATGGAGATCATCAAAGATCTGCGCGTTGGGGCTATCGACGTCATTGTCGGCATCAACCTTCTGCGCGAGGGTCTGGACCTGCCCGAGGTATCGCTGATTGCGATATTAGACGCCGACAAGGAAGGCTTCCTGCGCAGCGAGACGAGCCTGATCCAAACCATCGGCCGCGCAGCTCGCAATGCCAATGGCGTGGTGCTGATGTACGCCGACGAAGTCACGCCCAGCATGGAGCGGGCCATCATGGAGACCGAGCGCCGCCGCGCAATTCAGGATGCCTACAACAAAGAGCACGGCATCACGCCAAAGACCATTGTCAAGGCCATCGGCGATGGGCTGGAAATCAGCATGAGCGAGGAAAACAAGCGGATGCGTCAGCACCGCATGAGCCGCGTGGAGCGTCAGCAGACCATTGAGCGCCTGACCAAGGAAATGAAAGAGGCTGCACGCTTGCTGCAATTTGAGCTGGCCGCCCAGCTGCGCGACGAAATACAGCGCCTGGAACGTGGAGAGGATCCCACCGCCGCCGACACCAGCGAGCGCAAGGCCGCCGCTAAAACACGCAAAGGCAGGAGGAAATATAAAAATTGAGTACCACACCCGAAAAAACGCCTGCAAAGCGCAATTCTAAAATCAAAATCGACCCGAACAACCGCATTGTCATCAAGGGCGCACGGGAGCATAACCTGAAAAACGTCAGCCTGGAACTGCCCCGAGACAAGCTCATTGTCATGACCGGTCTGTCCGGATCCGGCAAGTCGAGCCTTGCCTTTGACACGATCTTTGCGGATGGTCAGCGCCGCTATATGGAAAGCCTTTCCAGCTACGCCCGCCAGTTCTTAGGGCAGATGGAAAAGCCCGATGTGGACGAAATCACCGGCCTTTCCCCGGCGATTTCGATTGACCAAAAGACCACAAGCCACAACCCGCGCTCTACCGTGGGCACGGTCACCGAGATTTACGACTACCTGCGCCTGATGTACGCTCGTATCGGCGTGCCGCACTGCCCGATCTGCGGCCGGGAAATCACTCAGCAGACCGTGGATGAGATGGTGGACGAGGTTCTTAAGCTGCCCGAGCGCACCCGCTTCCAGGTATTGGCCCCGGTCGTTCGTGCCCGCAAGGGCACCCAGGCCAAGGAACTGGACGCCGCCCGCCGCGCCGGTTTTGCCCGCGTGCGGATCGACGGCAATATGTATGATCTGAGCGAGGAAATCAGCCTCGAGAAGAACATCAAGCACACGGTCGAAATCGTGGTAGACCGCCTTGTTATCAATGATACGGTTCGCGGCCGTCTGGCGGATTCCATCGAGACTGCGCTGGCTCAGGCCAACGGCTTGGTGGTCATTGACGTTATCGGCGGCGAACCGATGATGTTCAGCCAGAGCTACGCCTGCCCCGAGCACGGCGTCTCGGTCGAGGAACTGACCCCTCGGATGTTCAGCTTCAACAACCCATTCGGTGCCTGCGAGAAATGCACTGGCCTGGGCACCTTTATGAAAGTAGACCCGGCCCGCGTCATCCCCGACAAGCGCAAGTCCATCCGTGAGAGTGCCATCAAGGCCAGCGGCTGGTACTATGCCGAGGGTTCAATCTCAGAAATGACCTACAAGGCCCTGGGCAAGCACTACGGCTTCACGCTGGACACACCCATCAAGGAGTTCAGCAAGGAGGCCCTGCACGCTCTGCTGTATGGTACCGGAGATGAACGTATTGAGATGCAGCGCGAGAGTATGTTCGGCTCGGGCACCTACTACAACCAGTTTGAGGGCATCATTCCGAACCTGGAACGCCGCTTCCGCGAGACGAGCAGCGAGTGGGTCAAGGAGGAAATCGCCCTTGTCATGTCCAGCGAGGAGTGTCCCGCCTGCCATGGCCGCCGCTTAAAGCCCACCAGCCTGGCCGTGACCGTGGGCGGCATCAACATTTCCGACTTTTGCGACAAGAGCGTCAATGAAGAACTGGATTTCATTAACACCGCCAAGGTCAGCGCCCGGGACGAAATGATCGGTGCGCCGATTTTTAAAGAGGTCAAAGAGCGCCTGGGCTTCTTGAAGAGTGTGGGCCTGGGTTACCTAACCCTGTCCCGCGGCGCGTCGTCGCTGTCCGGCGGCGAGAGCCAGCGCATCCGCCTGGCGACCCAGATTGGCAGTGCGCTGACTGGTGTGCTCTATGTGCTGGATGAGCCGAGTATCGGCCTGCACCAGCGTGACAACGACAAGCTGATTGCCACGATGAAGCGCCTGCGCGACTTGGGCAACACCCTGATCGTCGTGGAGCACGACGAGGACACGATGCGTCAGGCAGACTATATCGTCGATGTTGGCCCCGGTGCGGGCGTCCACGGCGGTGAGATCGTCGCGGCTGGCAGTGTAGCGGATATCTGCAAGGCAAAGCGCAGCATCACCGGCGCGTACTTGTCGGGCCGCAAATTTGTTGAAGTTCCCGCCACCCGGCGCGAGGGAAACGGAAAGTTCCTGCGCGTCGTCAAGGCACGCGAGAACAACCTGCAGGATATCACAGTAGATTTTCCGCTGGGCAAGATGATCTGCGTCACCGGCGTGTCCGGCTCCGGAAAATCGACGCTGGTCAATGAAATTTTGTACAAGACGCTGGCGGCAGCCCTGAACGGTGCCCGCAGCCGTCCCGGCCAGTGCGAGGAAGTTGAGGGCATGGAGTGGGTCGATAAGGTCATTGGCATTGACCAGTCGCCCATTGGCCGCACGCCGCGCTCCAACCCGGCCACCTACACCGGCGTGTTCGGGGATATCCGCAGCCTGTTCGCCAACACCCAGGACGCCAAAATGCGCGGCTACGGACCCGGGCGTTTCAGCTTTAATGTTAAGGGCGGCCGCTGTGAAGCCTGCGAGGGCGGCGGCATCCTGACCATTGAAATGCACTTCCTGCCCGATATCTACGTGCCCTGCGATGTCTGCAAGGGCAAGCGCTACAACCACGAGACGCTGGAAGTCAAGTACAAGGACAAGAATATTTCCGATGTGTTGGATATGACGGTGGAGGAAGCCTGCGTTTTCTTCGCCAACATCCCGAAAATTGCCCGCAAATTGCAGACTTTGCAGGAAGTCGGCCTCGGTTATATCCAGCTGGGCCAGGCCGCCACGACGCTGTCCGGCGGCGAAGCGCAGCGCGTCAAGCTGGCCAATGAACTGGCCCGCCGCGACACCGGGCAGACTGTCTATATCCTCGATGAGCCGACCACCGGCCTGCACGTCGCGGATGTCCACCGCCTGGTCAAGGTCCTGGACAAGCTTGTCGATGCGGGTAACACGGTCATCGTCATCGAACACAATCTCGACGTCATTAAGCGTGCTGACTATATCATCGATCTTGGCCCCGAGGGCGGCAGCGGCGGCGGTACCATCGTCGCGACCGGCACGCCTGAGGAAGTCGCGCAAAATCCCAACTCCTTCACCGGGCAATACCTGAAACCCGTGCTGGAACGCGCGGCAGAATTGCAGCAATCACAAAAATAGCACAGACGGCTTTCCTGCGGGAAAGCCGTTTTCTTTGTTGTGCCGCTGTTTTTCTGCCTGCGCATTGCCAGACATTGGGGTTTGCATCACAGCGCGTTTTGTGGTATAATAATCACATATAGGCTTTGAGGAGGGCGGCGCCGTGACCGTTTTGCGATATACTGTGCCGCCGGAGAACGAGGGCTGCAAGCTGGGGCTGTTCCTGCGAATGCAGGGCGTCACGGCAGGGCTGATCAAGTCCGTCAAGCACGACGGCAGCGGCTTTTTTGCCGATGATGCCCCCCTGCGCACCAACCAGCCGGTGCACGCCGGGCAGTGTATTTCCTTTGCGCTGCCACCGGAACATGACACATCGGTGACGCCGCAGCCGGTACCGTTTTCCATCGCCTATGAAGATGAATTTGCCGCAGTGCTCAACAAGCCTGCGGGCATCGCCGTACACCCCACGCTGAACTACCCGGATGGCACGCTGGCCAACGGCTGGCTGTACCATCTGCAGCAGCAGGGGCGCACCGGTATTTTCCGCCCTGTCAACCGCATTGACAAAAACACCAGCGGTCTTGTGCTCTGCGCCCAGAACGCCTTTGCCGCACCGTTGCTGGCTGCCTCGGCCCACAAGTGCTACCTTGCCATTGTGCAGGGGGCAATGCCATTGGGCCGCGGCAGGGTAGAGGCCCCTATTGCGCGGCAGGGTGATTCCATCATTGGCCGCTGCGTGCGGGAGGACGGCAAGTACAGCCTGACAGAATATCAGGTGCTGGCCGTGGGCCGCAGCCACAGTTTGGTGGCCTGCTGGCTCTGCACCGGGCGCACTCATCAAATCCGCGTCCATATGGCGTATATCGGCCACCCGCTGGCGGGGGACACCCTCTACGGCGGCTCGGATGCAGTCATTGCCCGCCACGCACTGCACTGCGCCATCCTGCATTTTGCCCATCCGCTGACAGGCAAGCCTATCCGGGTCGAGTGTCCGCTGCCCGCCGACATGGCCGCCCTGACCGAGGCTGAAGATTTGCTGGACGGCTGGCAGCTGAGCAGTCTGCCCTGCGGCGAAGATGCACTTACTTAAACTTTGTTACACACGGAAAGGAGCTTCCGTATTTTGAATCCCATCCAAACCGATGCGACGCCGAAGAGTGAAAACCTCGCCGGTCAGTCGGAAAGCACGGAGAATGTGCGCTTTGCCCATTCCTCCCAGGAGAAAAAACGCAACGAGAACCGCCGCAAGGCATCCCGCTACATGAAAGATTTGCAGCGCCGCAGTGTTGTCGGCGATATGCTGTACATGGTCGGTTTCTGGGTCGAGTATGTCTTTGTCTGCGTCGGCCGCAGGCTGGGCGCTGTACTGCACGGTGTCGCCGATACCGCGCTGAACCTGCTGCTTATTGTGCTGCGCCCGATTTTGATTGGGCTAATCACGCTGGTGGAGGATCTGACCGGTCCCTTCGTGCGCATGGCGTCGGGCATCCGCCACATCCAAGCCCTGCCGGACACGATGGAGGAGAGCGAGGCCGGCACTGTCCGTGCCGCCAAGGCCAAGTATCTTGCCAGCGGCATCCGCAAATATGCCATCGTCGTATGGAACGCGATTACATACATCCTGCCCGCCGTGGCAGCCGCGGGCCTGGTGGTCATTGTGCGCGGCGGCCTGGGCCTGAAGTTCGTGCTGAACGTGCAGGTGAACGGCGAAAACGTCGGCTATGTGGAGAGCGAGCAGGTGTTTGAGAGCGCCCGCGAGGATGTGCAGTCGCGTATCAACACCGCCAAGCGTATGCTGCAAAATTCCGGCTCGGACATCACCGACACAAACTGGGACGTCTACCCGACCTATTCGCTGTCCATCGGCAACCAGACAATGACCGAGAGCGAGATTGCCAACGCCATTCTGCGTACTGCCAGTGACGAGATCATCAACGGCACGGCTGTTTATGTGGACGACCAGCTGCTCTATGTCACCACTGAGGGCGACCACCTGCGCACCTATCTGGAAAACATCAAGGCTCCCTTTGAGGATGCCATGGACAGCAGCATCTACACGGCGTTTGCCCACAGTATCCGCTTGGTGGACGGCGTTTACCTGCAGGAATCCGTCAGCTCCTACGCCGATGTAATCAGCGCGCTGAGCGAGGGCGGAGGTATCCACACCTACACTGCTGTCGAGGGTGACACCGTACAGAGCGTTATCGACACCACCGGCGTCAACTTTGACTCGCTGGCACAGATGAACCCCGACCTGCTCTCCCTTGACCAGGAAATTCCCGAGGGCACCGTCATTACGACCGGCGCATCCTCGGCAGAGCTTATCAAGGTCAAGGTCGTCCGCCGCGACACCGAGACCGTGGCAATTCCCTTTGACACCCAGAACTCCGAGTCCGACCAGTACGATTTCGGCAAGGTCGTGACCGTGCAGGAGGGCGTGGACGGCTCGGAAGAAATCACCTACGAAACCACGATGATCGACGGTGCGGTCACTGACCGCCAGGCTGTGGCCTATAATGTGCTGCAGGCCCCCACGCCGGAAATCACCGTCACCGGTACCAAGCTCAAAAACGGCATGGTCGCCAAGGTCGGCTCTGGTTCCTTCATCTGGCCTGTGCCGGGCTACAAGTATGTCAGCCGCTGGATGGGCAACGGCCACCGAGGCGCAGATATCTGCGCGGCCTACCACACGACCATTATTGCGTCCGACTCCGGCACGGTCGTTGCTGCCGGTTGGCATTACTCCTACGGCAACTATGTCGAAATCGACCATGGCAACGGCTACCGTACCCTGTACGGCCATATGTCCGAAATTGCCGTTACCCAGGGCCAGGCCGTCAGCCAGGGCCAGACCATCGGCTATGTCGGTTCCACCGGCAACTCCACCGGCAACCACTGCCACTTTGAGATGCAGTATAACGGCGCACTGTTCAGCGCCTATACGCTGTTTCCCGGTATGTAATTTGGCTTGAAAGTGCTGTCGAAAACAAGCACATCTTGTACTGTTTCACAAAAATTTTGCAAATAGGTAGAACAGGACTTTTCAATCACCGCAAAATGTTGTATAATCATGTAAAGTGTGTACTATTGGAACGCTGTCTGACAGAGGGTTGACGGCGAACCGCTGCACAAAGGAGAGCTACATTTGGAAAAATACGTTATTCGCGGGGGCAAGCCGCTGGTCGGCGATGTCAACATTGGCGGTGCCAAAAACGCCGCAGTTGCCATACTGCCTGCCACGATTTTAGCGGGCGGAAAATGCCTGATTGAAAATCTTCCCTGCATCAGCGACGTTATGGCGTCGCTGCAGATATTGAGCGAGCTAGGTGCCAGCATCCGCATGGTCAGCCGCAGCACCTATGAAATCGATACGACGCATATTGACAGCACCGAAGTCTCCAATGAGCTGTCTCGCCAGATGCGTGCCAGCTACTACTTCCTTGGCGCACTGCTGGGCCGCTTTGGGGCAGGGCAGGTCGCCATGCCGGGCGGATGTAACCTGGGTCCGCGCCCCATCGACCAACACTTGAAGGCATTCAACGCCTTCGGGGCCGAGGATTCGGTGGAGTACGGTCAAATCCATGTCAAGTCGAATCACCTTGTCGGTGGCCATGTGTTTTTTGACACAGTCTCCGTCGGCGCGACGATGAACGCTATGTTGGCGGCCGTTCTGGCTGAAGGCACTACGATCCTTGAAAACGTCGCACGTGAGCCGCACATTGTTGACCTTGCCAACTTCCTGAACATGATGGGCGCAGATGTACATGGCGCCGGTACGGATGTTATCAAAATCCACGGCGTCAAGCAGCTGCACGGCTGTAACTACTCTATCATCCCGGATCAGATCGAGGCCGGCAGCTACATGGTAGCCGCCGCCATCACCAAGGGCAATATCACGCTGCACAACGTCATCCCCAAGCATATGGAGCCTATCACAGCCAAGCTTCGTGCCGCAGGCTGCGAGGTGGAGGAATTTGACGATGCCCTGCGCATCACCCGCACCGGTGAGCTACGTCCACTGAAACTCAAGACGATGCCGCACCCCGGCTTTCCGACGGATATGCAGCCGCTGATGACGGCGCTGTTGACCCTTGCCAAAGGTACTTCCATCGTGACCGAGGGCATCTGGGAAAACCGTTTCCGTTATGTGGATGAGTTGATCCACATGGGTGCAAACATCCAGGTGGATGGCCAGGTCGCCGTCATTGAGGGCGTCAAGGAACTGCACCCCGCGCCGCTGCGGGCTACTGACCTGCGTGCCGGTGCCGCCATGGTCATGGCTGCGCTGGCAGCCGACGGCACAAGCGAAGTGGATGAGACCATCCACATCGAGCGCGGCTATGAGAACATTGTGGAGAAACTGCAGGCCCTGGGCGCAGATATCCGTCGTGTGGAAATTCCGGCCAATGCCGTGAGCCGGGCAATGTAAAAAAATTCCTGGGCCGCTTAGGCGGCCCAATTTTTATGGAAAGCGTTAGGATAGACAAATGGCATATTTTACCACCTTGTATTCTGGCTCCTCCGGCAACTGTGGGCTGGTGCGCTGCGGCGACCAATATCTGCTCATCGATATGGGCAAAAGCTGCCGCACAACTCTGACTGCGCTGAAATCCCTGGGACTGGCCGTCAGCGACTGTGCTGGCATCCTCATCACGCACGAGCACTCCGACCACGTCGCCGGGCTGGACACCTTCCTGAAAAAATATCCCACCCCGCTGTACGGCTGCGCGGATACGCTGGATACCCTGCAATCCAGGGGAACCATCCCGCCTACGGTGGATGCAATTCCGGTGGACGGCCAGACGCTTGAAATTGGTGAGTTTACTGTGACATCTTTTCCCACCAGCCATGACGTGCCCTGCTGCGGTTACCGCGTCCGCGCAACGGACGGCCATGTGATGGCCCTTGCCACTGACCTTGGCTATCTGACGCCGGTCGTACAGGATAACCTGATTGGGTGTGACCTGGTAGCGCTGGAGGCCAACTACGACGCTTTCAGCCTGCACGGCGGGCCGTATCCCTACTATTTGAAAGTCCGCATTGCCAGCGACCGGGGCCACTTGGACAACAAGGCCTGCGCGGCGGAGATTCTTGACCTGATCCAGGGCGGCTGCAAAAAGTTTGCCCTCTGCCATTTGAGCCAGACGAACAACTCGCCGGAGCTGGCGCTGACTACAGTCTATAACGTGCTGCTGGCAGCGGGCATCCAGCCCGGGCGGGATGTGCTGATTCAGGCGCAGCACCGCAGCGAAGTCAGCCCCTACATTGAATTTTAAGCGGGGGAAGACCATGCAGAATATTGATTTGATTGCCATTGGCAAGATGAACGCCGCCTACTTCGCGCAGGGCGTAGCCGAATACCAGAAGCGGCTGGGCGGTTTCTGCAATTTCCGCATTATCGAGCTGCCGGAGATGCAGATTGCTGACAAAAACGCCAGCGATAAGCAGATTGCCAAAGCCCTGCAAAAGGAGGGAGAGGCGATTTTAGCCAGCATGCGCAAGGGGGTGTATCTTGTTGCCCTCTGTGTCGAGGGCAGGCAGGTGTCCAGCGAGGACCTGGCTGCCATGATTGCTGAGCGTGCCATGAGCGGCGCAGGGGATATGGCGTTTGTCATCGGCTCCTCCCATGGGTTGGACGACAGCGTCAAGCGTGCCGCGCAGGCCCGCATCAGTCTGGGGCGTATCACATTGCCCCACCAACTGGCTCGCCTGGTCCTGACAGAGCAGCTCTATCGCGCCTGCACCATCAATGCAGGGATGAAATACCATAAGTAGGGGCGTCCTCGACGTCCCGGGCGGATGACAAGCATCGGCCCGCAAACCAACCGCCACCCCAAAACAAAAACTGCCCTGTGGAGTCATTCACTCCACAGGGCAGTTTCTATTTACAAATTAGTAGTGCAGCAGGTCGAGAGAATCCTGATACGGGGTCTCGGTGGCGACCTTCATGGTGGCTTCGCTCTTGTACTTGTTCAGCATAGCCACGCTCTTGGCGGGGTCAGCCAGCGTACCGGCACCGGCAATGCAGCCGCCCGGACAGGCCATGCCTTCCAGCAGGTAGCCATTGTACTTGCCGGCCTTGGCCATCATCATCATCTTCTTGCAGTCGGCCAGACCCTGGGCGCTCATGACCTTGACCTCGCGGTCGGGGTCCATCTTCTTGATGGCGTTGACAACAGCCTGGGCAACACCGCCGGAAGCAGCAAAGCCGCGGGCATCAGCACTGGCGCTGTTGAAGGCATCCTCCGGGTTGTCGGGCAGATCCGCAAAGTTGACAGCCTTCGCCTCGAACAGGCCCATCAGTTCCTCAAAGGTCAGCACAAAGTCGACCTCACTGCGGACGGAGCGACGGCTGGCTTCCAGCTTCTTGGCGGCGCAGGGGCCGACGAAGCAGATACGGGCGTTGGGCTTTTCCTTCTTGATGAGGCGGGCGGTCAGGACCATCGGGGTCATGGCCATGCTGATGCACTCGGCCTGCTGGGGGAACAGCTTCTTCGCCATAACACTCCATGCCGGGCAGCAGGAAGTGCCCATGAACGGAATCTTGGCGGGGACTTCCTCCATGAAGTCCTTTGCCTCGTCGATGGTGCACAGATCAGCGCCAATAGCGACCTCGGCCACATCGGCGAAGCCCAGCTGACGCATGGCCTCCTTCAGCTTGGCGGGGGTCATACCGGGGAACTGGTTGATGAAGGCGGGGGCGACGATGGCAACGACCTCGTCACCGCGCTTGATGGACTGGATCAGCTGGAAGATCTGGCCCTTGTCGACGATAGCGCCGAACGGGCAGTTGACAAGGCACATACCGCAGGAAACGCACTTATCGTAATCAATCTCGGCACGGCCGTGCTCGTCAGAGTGGATCGCGCCCATGCCGCAGGCGGCGGCGCAGGGACGCTCGGTCTTGACGATGGCGCTGTAGGGGCAGCTGTTGACGCAGCGGCCGCACTTGACGCACAGGCTCTGGTCAATGTGGCTCTTGCCGTTGCGGAAGCTGATGGCGTGCTTGGGGCAGACCTCCTGGCAGGGATGCGCCAGACAGCCCTGGCACATGGCCGTGACCTTGATGACCTTCTCCGGGCAGGCGTTGCAGGCGAATTTGATGACGTTGATCAGCGGCGGCTCATAGTACTTGTCGGCGATGACGCTGTGTTCCAGACCCTCGCTGGCAGGGACGCTCTCGTCCAGCGGGCGCAGGGACATACCCATAGCCAGGCGGACACGCTCAGAGATGATGGCTCTCTCCAGGAAGATACTGCTACGCAGGGATTTCTCCTCGCCGGGGATGATCTTGAAGGGCAGCTCACGCATCAGCTGCTCGTAATCGGAAAGCTCGTTGACCTCATAGGCCATGCGGGCAACCTCAGTGAACACCTTGCGACGGATATCCGTTACGGGGGTGTAAATGCCTCTCATTCTAATTGCTCCTTTTTTTTGCTCCGTTTGCTCTTAAATGGACTTATCGGCGGGCATACCCGCTCCTGTTAAAATTTTACCAAAAATCCATGCTTTTTGCAAGAGGACAGGCAACAAAAAACAGGAAAAATAAGCATATTTTTTGCTTCGCAGTAAATGTAGGGTCGAACATTGTTCGCCCCTACAAATATGTAGCTATCAGATACTCTCCGCCCGGCAGCGTTTGCCGTCCCACGCTCCCAGCGTCACATCCACAATATCCCCGGTTTTGTGCCCGGGGGCGCTGACCAGCACCGGCAGGTACTGCTTGGTGTAGCCGGTGAACAGCGTGTTGGACAGCGGCGTTTCCAGCAGTACACTGGCCGTGCGGCCCTGCATGGCGGCCACCTCGGCGGCGCGTACTTCCTCCACAGCGGCGGTCATACGGCGGCTGCGGGATTCCTTCTCGTGCTCTGGCACCTGGCCGGGGAAGTCATACGCGGCTGTTCCCTCACGGCGGGAGTAGGGGAACACGTGTACCTTCAAAAATTGCATCCCGGTCACGAAAGCCATGCTTGCTTCAAAGTCTTCCTCGGTCTCACCGGGAAAACCGACAATGACGTCGGTCGTAAAGCTGACCTTCTCCGCACCGAAGGCTTCCCGCAGTTTGGCGGCAATGTCGGCGTACTGGGCCGTGGTGTAGGGGCGGCGCATGGCGCGCAGCGTCTTATCGCAGCCGCTTTGCAGGCTCAAATGGAACTGCGGGCAGAGTTTTTTCACGCCCGCCATCCGGAGAATATCCTCGTCGTGCAGCATATCCGGGTCCAGGCTGCCAAGGCGGATGCGCTCAATGCCAGGTACCTCGGCGGCTTTCTCAATCAGTTCCACCAGGCTTGTGCCGCTGTCGGTGCCGTAGCTGGGCAGGCTGATGGCCGTCAGCACGACCTCTTTATAGCCTGCGTCGGACAGACGGCGCAGTTCTTCCAGCACGCTGGCCTCGTCTCGGCTGCGCACCGGGCCGCGGGCGCGGGGAATGACGCAGTAGGCACAGCGGCGGTTGCAGCCATCCTCGACCTTGACAAAGGCGCGGGTGTGCTCGGCAAACTTATCCATGGGCAGTTCTTCAAACCGTTCTCCCTTCTCGTGGGGACGGATATCTACCACGCGCTCCTCCTCGCCGTTCAGCACCTTCTGCACATCGGCCAGAATCGCGTGCCGGTTGCCGGAGCCGGTCACAACGTCAGCCTCGGCGATCTCGGCGGCCTCCTCGGGGAAAGCCTGGGGATAGCAGCCGGTCAACACCGTCACCGCGCCGGGGTTCTCGCGCTTGGCGCGGCGCAGCCACTTACGGCTTTTCTGGTCACCGAAATTCGTGACGGTGCAGCTGTTGACGATATAGACATCGGCCCCTTCCTCGTTGGAGACGACGGTGTAGCCGTTTTCCTCAAACAGCTGTGCCAGTGCGCCGGTTTCGTTCTGATTTACCTTGCAGCCCAAGGTGTAAAAAGTTACCCGCATGGTTTTGTGTCCTTTACATATAAAATAGCTTTCCTATTATAATAGAAAAACCACGAAAGTGCAATACTAATTCCAGGCGCCGCCGCATAGCTTTAGACAAAGCGATTTCCGCCGGAGGTGTGCTGCCATGAAAAAACGTGTCATAACTCTCTTGCTCTGCCTTGTATTGGCGGTGCTGTCCATCCTGCGCGGGTTTGCTGCGTCCGCTGAAGGCATCACCCCTGCCACAATCGCCGACTTTGACGTGCCCTGCGCGGCGGCTATCCTCATTGATGAGGACTCCGGCACAGTGCTGTACGAGAAAAACGCCGACGACCGTCGCCCCATTGCGTCCATCACCAAAGTTATGACGCTGCTGCTGACCTTTGAGGCACTGGAAGCTGGGAAGATACACATGGACGATTTTGTCCCGGTCAGTGAGCATGCCTACCACATGGGCGGCAGCCAGATATGGCTGGAACCCGGCGAGCAGATGACGCTTGACGATATGCTCAAGGCTATCTGTATTTCCAGCGCCAACGATGCCGCTGTGGCGGTGGCCGAGTATGTCGGCGGCAGTGAAACGGCGTTTGCCCAGCAGATGAACACCCGCGCCGCCGAGCTGGGCATGACGAACACCCACTTTTCCAATGCCTGCGGCCTGGACGAGGAAGGCCACCTCTCGTCAGCCCGGGATGTGGCCCTCATGAGCCGCGAAATTCTCCTGCATCATGCCGAGGTGCGGAACTACTGCTCCATCTGGATGGATACTCTGCGCGACGGCGCAACGCAGTTGGTCAACACCAACAAACTGCTGAAAAGCTACTCCGGCATCACGGGGCTGAAGACCGGCACCACCGGCAAGGCGGGCGTCTGCATCTCCGCCAGCGCCGAGCGCGACGGCCTGCGGCTGATTGCCGTTGTGCTGGGGTCTGCCTCGGGCAAGGAGCGTTTCCAGGCTGCCAGCGCGCTGTTGGACTACGGCTTTGCCCACTATGAGAGCGCTGCCGCTGAGCTGCCCGCCGATGCGCCGCAGACGCTGTCCGTCACCCACGGCACTGCGGAAACCGTGACACTGACCTATACGGCCCCGAATCGCTGCCTGATGCCGAAGGGCGAGGGCACGGCGTTGGAAGCCGCTGTCGACCTGCCCGAAAAGCTGGAAGCCCCGGTGACGGCAGGGCAGACTGTCGGTACTGTGACGATACGCAATAACGGCGCGGAAGTGCAGGCATACCCCATCACGGCGGCACAGGACGTTGATGCGTTAAGTTTCGGCTATTGCTTCCGCAAATTGGCACGAAGCCTGGTTGCTTTGGATTGATTTTGTGCAAATTTCATGAAAAAGTCGAAAAAACACCCCGACTTTTGCTTGACAATACCGACAGAAAACGGTATCATTGGGATATAAAAATAACAAAGGAGGAGTTAAAGATGGCTGTTAGTTTTAACGGTAAGCATCTTGCAAAATTCATCCGTCCTGAAGAATATGAGGCAATCTATCCGCAGGTCGAGTTAGCCCACAAGCAGCTGGAAACCAAGACTGGTGCCGGCAATGACTTTTTGGGTTGGCTGGACCTGCCTGTTACTTATGACAAGGAAGAGTTTGCCCGCATCAAAGAAACTGCGCAGAAGATTCGTTCCGATTCCGATGTGCTGCTGGTCGCCGGTATCGGCGGCTCCTACCTGGGTGCCCGCGCTGTGGTCGAGGCCGTCAAGGGCCTGTATCACAACGAGGTCGATGACGGCCTGAAAATCTACTTCTGCGGCAACACCATCAGCCCCACCGCGCTGAACGATATCATCAAGCTGACGAAGGGCAAGCGTTTCTCCATCAACGTTATCTCCAAGTCCGGCACCACCACCGAGACGGCCCTTGCCTTCCGCGTGCTGCGCAAGCTGCTGGAAGATTCTGTCGGTGTCGAGGAAGCCAACAAGCGCATCTACGCCACCACCGACCGCGCTAAGGGCACGCTGAAACAGCTTGCCACCGAGCAGGGCTGGCCCACCTTCGTTGTTCCTGATGACGTCGGCGGTCGCTACTCTGTGCTGACTGCTGTTGGTCTGCTGCCCATCGCTTGCGCCGGCATCGACATCGACGAGCTGATGCAGGGCGCTGCCGAAGGCCGCGAGAAGTTTGGCAAGCTGAGTATGGACAACGATGCTTACCGCTACGCTATGACCCGCAACATCCTGTACCGCAAGGGCAAGAGCGTCGAGACGCTGGCCTGCTTTGAGCCTGACTTTACGATGATGAACGAGTGGTACAAGCAGCTGTTCGGCGAGAGTGAGGGCAAGGATCAGAAGGGCCTGATGCCCACTTCCTGCATCTTCTCCACTGACCTGCACTCCATGGGCCAGTTCCTGCAGGACGGCGCTCGCGTCATGTTTGAGACTTACGTCGATATCAAGAACACCCGCAACGACTTCTATATTGAAGAGCTGGAGGGCAACTTCGACGGCCTGAACTTCCTGGCAAACCAGAACATGAGCGTTGTCAACCGCAAGGCTATGGAGGGCACCATCCTCGCCCATACCGACGGCGGCGTTCCTCTGGGCCTGATCGAAGTTGACAGCCTGTCCGCTCATGATGTCGGTGAGTTGATTTATTTCTTCTGGAAAGCCTGCGCGATTTCCGGCTATCTGCTGAGCGTCAACCCGTTTGACCAGCCCGGCGTTGAGAGCTACAAGAAGAATATGTTCGCCCTTCTTGGCAAGCCCGGTTATGAGGATCGCAAGGCCGAGTTGGAAGCTGCACTGAAAGATTAAAGGAACTACGCGCACCGCGCGCTGACGAATATAAGGAGGTAACCCCCTATGCTGAAACTGATTGTTGGAACCAAAGGCTCCGGTAAGACCAAGACCATGATCGATATGATCGACAAGGCCGTTAAGACCACCTCCGGCAACATTGTTGTCATTGAAAAGTGCATGAAGCTCACCACCGAGATCAACCACTCCGCCCGCCTTGTTGACGTGGACGAGTACGGCATCGTCGGCGCTGATATGCTGTACGGCTTTGTCGCCGGTATGCTGGCTGGCAACTACGACATCACCGAGCTGTTCCTGGACGGCATCCTGCGCATCACCGACCACGACATGGCCGCTGCTGCCAAGGTTCTGAACGCCATCGACAAGATCACCTCCAACATCGAGGTCGTCGTCACCGTTTCTGCTGACGCTGCCGATCTGCCGGAGGATCTGAAGAAGTTCGTCATCTGAACCTTTTAGGATCACAGAAATTGAGATTTCGGGGCGGGGAAGTGCTTCCCGCCCCGATTTTATGCGAAAAATCCAAAAAAATCTCAACTTTTTGTGTTTTACGTGTTGACAAGACCCTTCCGCTTGTGTATACTATTTAAGCAACCTTTTGAGGTGTACTATGCAATTTAATCTTCGCACTTTTCTGGAAAGCGGCCGCAAGCCCTACATGGCACATTTTGAGGCTGACTTTTCCCAGGCGGACTTTGGGGGATACAGCGTAAACGCCCCGGCAGTATGTGACTTTACGGCGACGCTCACCGAGGATGGCGCAGCGTTGCTGTTGTGTGTAAAGGCCCATGTAGATGCTGAGTGTGCCCGTTGCCTGGAACCCATCACCCGCGATTACGATTTCCAGCGCGAGTATTTCGTGCGAGATCGTGATCTGGAAGACCCGGATTTTGAACTGCCGTGCAACGATAATGGCTGTCTCGACCTCGAAGAACTCGCCTATCAGGAGTTGATTTTTGAGGTACCCGCGGTACTGCTGTGCAGTGCTGATTGTCAAGGTCTATGCCCCATCTGCGGACGAAAGAAGGCGGCAGGGTGTTCCTGCCAACCGGCAGACGATGCTGCCCCTGTGGATGCAAGGCTTAGCATATTAAAACAACTATTAAGTTGAATTTCACCAAGGAGGTGTCCGATTATGGCTATCGTACCCAAGAGAAAGCATTCTCAAGCCCGCCGCGATAAACGTCGCTCTAATGTCTGGAAACTGGAGGCGCCTACGCTGGTGAAGTGCCCGCAGTGTGGCGAACTGAAGGTTCCCCATAAGGTTTGCGGCAAGTGTGGCTACTACAAAGGCCAGGAAGTCATCAAGAAAGAGGCGTAAGTCTCTTGCGTGGGGAGGGCGATGCCTTCCCCATTTTTTATTGTGATTACAAGGAGTGTGAAGCGATGGCCCTGTACGTGACGGCGGTGGACGAAAATTCCCCGGCTGAAAAATTCGGCATCACCGTAGGCTGCGCGCTGCTGGCCATCGACGGCCACCCTTTGAACGATGCGCTGGATTACCAGTTCTATACAACGCCGAAAAGTTTCTCTCTGGAGCTCTGTAAGGACGAACAGCATCGCACTGTGCAGGTGGAAAAAGGTGAGTATGAGCCGCTGGGCTGCAACTTCAAGACCTACCTGGGCGACGAAAAGCACAGCTGCGCCAACCATTGTATGTTCTGCTTCATCGACCAGCTGCCGCCCGGCATGCGCGAACCGCTCTATTTTAAAGATGACGACGAGCGCCTGAGCTTCCTTTTCGGCAACTATATCACGCTGACGAACCTGACCGAGCACGAGATCGACCGCATCATCCAAATGCACATCAGCCCGATTTTTGTCTCGGTCCACACGACAAACCCAGAACTGCGGGTGCGGATGCTGGCGAACAAGCGCGGGGGCGAGGTGCTGAAATACCTGCCCAAGCTGGCGGCGGGCGGCATCGAGCTGAACTGTCAGCTCGTGCTCTGCCGCGGCATTAACGACGGAGACGAACTGCGCCGCACCCTGACAGATCTGCTGGCCCTGCGCCCGCAGGTGGGCAGTATTGCCGCCGTGCCCGCTGGCGTGACGGATTACCGCGATAAGCTGTTCAAGCTGACGCCCTACGATAAGAAATCTGCCGCCGCTACACTGGATATCATGGAGGAATTCGCCCGGAAATGCCGCACTGAGTACGGCCGCAGCGTCGTCTACCCCAGCGATGAGTGGTATCTGACCGCGGAACGCCCGCTGCCGCCCGCCGATTTCTACGACGAGTTTGCCCAGCTGGAGGACGGCGTGGGTATGTGGCGGCTCTACCACGATACCTTCCTGGAAGAACTGGAAAATTACCCCGGCCTGGTCTTGCCCCACAGCATGGATGTTGTCACCGGCACGCTGGCGGGACCGCTGATTCAGGATTGCGCAGACGCACTGATGCAGAGATACCCGCAGGTGAAGATTACCGTGCATGAGATCAAAAATGAGTATTTTGGCGGCAACGTCAGCGTGGCGGGGCTTATCACCGGTACGGATATCATCAAGCAGTGCGGCGGCAATCTGCACAGCGACCTGCTGGGCGTGCCCGAGGTCATGATCCGCGACGAAAAAGGCCAGTTTCTCGACGATATCACGCTGGAAGAACTGGGCAGGACGCTGGGCTGCCGGGTCCTCAGTATCCCCACCGACGGCGGCGGGTGCTGTAAGGCTATGCTGACCAGCCACAAGCGCAAAACGATAAAATTCAAACGATAAGAGAGTAGAGAGGGAGGAGAGCAGATATGGCAAAACCGATCGTAGCCATCGTGGGCCGCCCCAATGTGGGCAAGTCCACCATCTTCAATAAACTGACCGGCCAGCGCCTCGCCATCGTCGAGGACACCCCCGGCGTCACCCGCGACCGCATTTTCTGCGATTGCGAGTGGTCCGGCCACAAATTCTTGCTGGTAGATACCGGCGGCATTGAGCCGCGCATCGACGACGGTCTGCTGGCCCATATGCGGGAGCAGGCCCAGCTGGCCATCGACTCCGCTGACTGCATCGTCATGGTCACGGAACTGTCCGCAGGCGTTACGCCCCAGGATCAGGACGTGGCCGGTATGTTGATGCGCAGCGGCAAGCCGGTGGTGCTGGCTGTCAACAAGTGCGACAAAGTCGGCGAGCCGCCGATGGAACTGTACGACTTTTACAGCCTGGGCCTGGGTGAGCTGATTCCGGTTTCCGGCGTACACGGCCACGGCACCGGCGATTTGCTGGACGCCGTCTGCGCCCACCTCAACTTTGAGGAGGACGAGGAGGACACCGACGACCGCATCACAGTCGCCGTCATTGGCCGCCCCAACGTGGGCAAATCCAGCCTCATCAACCATATCCTGGGCGAAAACCGCCTGATTGTTGCCAACGAGGCCGGTACGACCCGCGACGCCATTGACACGATGGTCGAGAACAAGTACGGTAAGTTTGTTTTTACCGACACCGCCGGCCTGCGCAAGCGCGGCAAGGTAGAGAGCGGCGTCGAACGATACAGCGTGCTGCGCAGTCTGGCCGCCGTCGAGCGCAGCCGCGTCTGCGTCATTATGATTGACGCGACGGTCGGTTTCACCGAGCAGGACTCAAAGGTCGCGGGCTATGCCCACGAGCAGGGCAAAGCCTGCATCATTGCCGTCAACAAGTGGGACGCTGTCGAGAAGGACAGCTACACCATGGACGCCATGCGCAAAAAGCTGGAAGAGGATTTCAGCTTCATGTCCTATGCACCCATCATCTTCATCAGCGCCAAGACCGGCCAGCGCATCGACAAGCTGTTTGAGACAATTCACTTTGTGGATGTCCAGAATGGTACCCGCGTGCCTACCGGTGCTTTGAACGAGATGCTGGCCCGCGCCACCGCCAAGGTTCAGCCGCCGTCCGACAAGGGCAAGCGCCTGAAGGTATTCTATATCACACAGATTTCCACCCGCCCGCCGACGTTCGTCTGCTTCGTCAACCAAAAGGCACTGTTCCATTTCTCGTACCAGCGCTACCTGGAAAACCAAATCCGTGAGACGTTCGGCCTGACTGGCACGCCCATCAAGATGATTACCCGTGAGCACGGCGACGGCGCGGTCAAAGCAGGGAAGGTGTAACCCATGATATTCAATATCTTTCTGGCCTGCGTGCTGACTGCAGCGGGCGGCTACCTGCTGGGCAGCATTCTGTTCGGCGTGCTGATTTCCAAGGTCATGTACAACGATGATGTGCGCAATCATGGCAGCGGCAACGCCGGCATGACCAATGTTCTGCGTACCTACGGTAAACTGCCCGCTGTGTTTACGACCATCGGCGATGTGGGCAAGAGCGTTGCGGCTGTCAACCTAGGCCGCTTCATCTTTGACGCACTGCTCTCCGGCACAGGTGCGGCCTGGCAGAACCCGCTGGATCCCGTCTGCGGCGCGTATCTGGCCGCCATCTTCTGCATGATCGGCCATAGCCGCCCGATTTTCTTCGGCTTCAAAGGCGGCAAGGGCGTGTTGGTCGGCGCGGGTGCCGCCCTCGCCACCGAGCCGCTGGTCTGCGCGGTGCTGCTGGGCATCTTCCTGATTGAAGTTGCCGTTACCCGCATCGTCTCACTGGGCAGCATCATCATTGCTGCGCTGTATCCTGTGGGCACCCTTATCAATCTGATTGCCCGTGGGGCCAACCTGCCCACCATCGTGTTCAGCACGATTTGCTGCGTCATCATGGCCGCTATGGTCATCTGGCTGCACCGCTCGAACATCGAGCGCCTGAAAAACGGCACCGAGTACCGTTTTGGACAAAAGAAGTAACCTGTCCCAACGACACCGCATGATTTTGGTCATGCGGTGTTTTTTGTACATTGCGATTGATTGTGTTAATCTGCTATACTAAACAGGTGATGTGACATGGCAAAAGATATAGACTTTGTGTGGCCGCTGCTCCAGCAGCACCAGGGCGAAACTTTCTACACCGCCAAGGGCCTGCCGTTTACCTACACTATCCGCGGCGGGGAACTGTTCGTGGACCGGCGCAGCAAATCCATTACAATTTCCACCGTGGCGAATGCACTGGAAAAAATTGTCGCGTTGGAAATGGACGGTATTCCCATCACTGGGCCGAAGAAAATCGGCTGCTATGGGGCAAGCTATCTCTATCCGGTACTGCTGGCGCTGGGGATTTTTACCATTCCCGACAGCAGTCAAAATGTGAACGTAATATGAAATCTATACAAATTACTTCTTTTCCGTGAAAAATAACTGTTGAAATATTGCACACACTGTTGTATACTGTGAGTATTGAGGCTGATGATGGGGGAGGAGAACCAATGAAAGGCTTGTACGATGTCGCCCGCCATCTGGTCTGGCTGACCCAGTTCGGCCTTTCCATCGTCATTCCGCCTGTGCTCTGCATTATGGGCGCAGTATGGTTGCAGCGGCAGTTCGCCCTGGGCGGCTGGGTCGTGGCCGTGGGCGTTTTCGTCGGCGTGCTGGCGGCGGTAAGCTGCCTGCAAGGCTCACTGAAAGCCATGGATCAGCAGGGTAAAGCCCCGAAACAAAAGGGCCCGCCGCCTGTAAACTTTAACCAACATTAGAAAGGAGCACCACCTTTGCGAAAGCATGAGGATATTTTCGGGCAGGTCAGCCGCCTGGCGGTGGCGGTAGCCCTCTGCATCGCAGCCATGCTGGCTGTCTATGCGCTGGCGGGCCGATTTACCAATACCGTGCTGCTCGGTGCACTGATTGGTTTTGTGCTGGCTATGGGCAACTTTATCTCGCTGTGCATTACCGTTTCCAACGCCCTTGACCGTACGGTCAAAGGGGACAACCCACAGAAAGCCCAGCTGCAGATTCAATCGTCCGGCGTAATCCGCCTGGTGGTGCTGGTAATCATCTACATTCTGTTGTTCCGCGCAAAGTTCTGTGACCCGCTGGCTACCATTCTACCGCTGCTTTTTGCGCAGGTAAGTCTGAAACTGATTGAGTTCTTCCGCAAGGATGAATCCGAACCTACAATAAAGGACGGTGATACCACCCCATGAATGGTCCAAAAATATACTTTACCATACCGCTGCTCGGCGGCATCGACATTACCCAGACGACCGTTTCTTCCTTTGTGGTCATGGTGCTGCTCTGCATGGCGGCCGTTGTGCTGGGCGGCAACCTTCAAAAGCGCCCCGGCCGCCGTCAGGTGCTCGTCGAAAAAGGTGTGACGATGCTCTATGACATGGTCGAAAGCACGATGGGCAAGCACAACAGCTATTGGACGCCCTACATCGGCGCGCTGTTCCTCAGCTCGATCTGCGGTTCTTTTATCGGCATGACCGGTATTTTCCGCTCATCTACCGCTGATTTGTCCACGACCTTTACCTGGGCACTGATGACCAGCTTTCTATGCTGGGGCTGTTCCATCAAGCGCAACGGCGTGGGCGGCTGGCTCAAGGGCTTTACCGAGCCCATCGTGGTCATGACGCCGATGAACCTTGTCTCTGAAATCGCACAGCCGATCTCTATGGCGTTCCGTCACTTCGGCAACATTGCTGGCGGCAGCGTTCTGACCAGTCTGGTCTATTCGGCGCTGGCAACCGTCTCGGCTGCCGTGCTGGGCCTTGTGGGCCGCAGCCTTGTGGTAGGCATCGTGATCCTTGCCATTGGTGCGGCGCTGCTGTACAGCGGCGTCAAGGGCAAAAAAATGGCCCGTAAAATCTTTGGCACGGTCTTTGCTGTGACCGGCGCACTCTCCCTCTTGGGGCTGACAGGCGTACCTTATCTGGAGGTCGGTGTTCCCGGCATCCTGAGCCTGTATTTTGATATTTTCTCCGGCGGCGTACAAGCCCTTGTTTTCAGCCTGTTGACAATGGTGTATGTGGGCAATTCCTGCCCGCCCCCGGCAGAAGCATGACATTGTATTTATTATTTTAGGAGGATTCTTTTATGGAAGCTGCAATCGTAAAAGCTGCCTGCGCCATCGGCGCCGGTATCGCAATGGGCTTTGGTGCTATCGGCCCGGCTATCGGTGAAGGCAACGCCGTCGGCAAGGCGCTGGAGGGCATGGCCCGCCAGCCTGAAATGGCCAACGACCTGCGTACCAACATGATTCTGGGCTGCGCCATCACCGAGTCGACCGGTATTTACTCGCTGGTCATCGCGCTGCTGCTGCTCTTCGTGTTCTGATAAATCTTGCTGAAATTGGAGGAATAGCTCATGACGGGCTTTGAAAGTTTTGTAGGCGTCAACCCGTGGACTGCGCTGTTTACCTTCTGCAATATGCTCATCACCTTTGCAGTGCTGAAAAAGTTTCTTTTCAAGCCGGTAAAGAAGATGATCGACGACCGCCAGCAGGAGATTGATACGATGTACGCCGACGCCGATGCTGCCAAGCAGAAGGCGGCTGAACTGGAAAAAGAGTACAGTGACCATCTGCAAAGCATCAAGGATGAGCGCGACGCCATGCTGCGCGAAGCGACCGCCCGCGCCCAGAAGCGCGAGGAAGAGATCGTCAGCGAAGCCAAGGCCGAGGCTGCGTCCATCCGTGCTGCGGCAGAGGCAGACATTGCCCAGGAACGCAAGAAGGCTGTCAATGACCTGAAAAACGAGATTGGCGGCATGGCTGTCGAGATCGCCGGTAAGGTCGTCGAGCGCGAGATCAAGGAGTCTGACCATCAGGCTTTGATCGATGAATTTATCCGGAATGTGGGGGATGCCTCATGACCGAGCTTGCGAAACGCTACGGCGGAAGCCTGTATGACCTGGCAGCCGAGGAAAAACTGACCGAGGAGCTTTTGCAGGAATTGCAGACTGCGGTGGACAGCATTGAGGCCGAGCCGCAGTACAAGCGCCTGCTGGCAACGCCCGGCGTACCGAAAAAAGAGCGCTGCGCCCTGCTGGACAAGGCGTTCGAGGGGGCGCATCCGTACCTTGTCAACTTCCTCAAACTTTTGTGCGAGGAAAATTTGATTGGGGAACTGCCCGGCGTGTTGCGTGCCTACCGGGACCGTTACAATGAGGATAACGGCATTCTGGAAGTTACGGCGGTATCGGCTGTGGCATTGGCCGCTCCCGCCCGCGAAAAACTGCTGGCAAAATTGCAGAAGATGACAGGCAAAAATGTCGTCCTGACCGAGACCGTAGACCCCAGCGTGCTGGGCGGCCTGCGGCTGGATATGGGCGGCAAACGTCTGGACGGCACGGTGCAGCGCCATTTGGAGCGCCTGCGCGAGGAAATCGACGGTGCCGTGCTTTAACACATTACACCTATTTTATAGAATTGTGTGGTGAACCAAACAGTGCAACTGAAACCCGAACAAATCTCCCGCATCATCCGTTCCCAGATCAAGTACTACGAGAATGCCATTGAGCAGACCGATACCGGAACGGTAACGATGGTGGGCGACGGTATTGCGCGCGCTGCAGGGCTTGACAACTGTATGGCCGGTGAGCTGGTCCAGTTTGAGAGCGGTACCTACGGTATGGCGCAAAACCTGGAAGAAAACAGTGTCTCCATCGTCCTGCTTGGTGACGATGAAGGCATCAAAGAGGGCAGTACCATCAAGCGCACCGGTAAAGTCGTTTCCGTGCCGGTAGGCGAGGGGATGATTGGCCGTGTCGTCAACGCGCTGGGCCAGCCCATCGACGGTAAAGGCCCAATCGAAGCTACCGACTATCGTGCCATTGAGTCGCCTGCGCCCGGAATCCTTGACCGCCAGCCGGTCAAGCAGCCGCTGCAGACCGGCATCAAGGCCATCGACTCGATGATCCCCATCGGCCGCGGCCAGCGTGAGCTGATCATCGGCGACCGCCAGACCGGCAAGACCGTCATTGCGACCGATACCATCATCAACCAGAAGGGCAAGGATGTTCTGTGCATCTACGTCGCCATCGGTCAGAAGCGTTCTACCGTGGCAACGCTGGTGGAGAACCTGGAGAAAAACGGTGCTATGGCGTACACAACGGTCGTCTGCGCCACCGCGTCCGAGCTGTCGCCCTTGCAGTATATCGCCCCTTACGCAGGCTGCGCCATGGGCGAGTACTTCATGAACAAGGGCAGGCACGTCCTGATTATCTATGACGATTTGTCCAAGCATGCTGTCGCGTACCGTGCGCTGTCGCTGCTGATTCGCCGTCCCCCGGGACGCGAGGCATACCCTGGCGACGTTTTCTATCTGCACAGCCGTCTGCTGGAACGCGCCGCCAAGCTGAGCGACGCCAAGGGCGGCGGCTCGCTGACCGCACTGCCCATCATCGAGACACAGGCTGGTGACGTTTCGGCCTATATCCCGACGAACGTTATTTCCATTACCGACGGTCAGATTTTCCTGGAGACCGAGCTGTTCCATGCAGGTATCCGCCCGGCTGTCAACCCCGGTATCTCGGTTTCCCGTGTCGGAGGCAACGCCCAGATCAAGGCCATGAAAAAGGTCGCCGGTACACTGAAACTGATTTACTCCCAGTACCGCGAGCTGCAGGGCTTCGCCCAGTTCGGCTCTGACCTGGACGCCGACACTAAAGCACGTCTGGCGCAGGGCGAGCGCATCGTCGAAGTGCTGAAACAGGACCGCAACAGTCCTGTCGCCGTCGAGAAGCAGGTTGCTATTCTCTATGCGACGATTCACGGCTATCTGAAAGAGGTCGCCGTGTCCGATATTGCCGAGTATGAGCAGCGTCTCTATGACTACCTGGACGAAAACGTCACCGCTGCTGGCGTGATGGAGACCATCCGCACCACCGGCGATTTGAAACCGGAGACCGAGGAACAGCTCAAGCAGGTACTGGCCGACTTTACTGCACAGTTCCTCAAAGAAAAATAAACTGCAAAGGAGGTGCCGCCGATGGCCGGTTCCATGAAAGAAATCAAGCTGCGTATCCGAAGCGTCGAAAGCACCATGCAGATCACCAAGGCTATGGAGCTCGTGGCGTCCAGCAAACTACGCCGAGCCAAAGAGCGTGTCGAGGGTAGCCGCCCCTATTTTGAGACGCTATACGAGACGCTGTTTGACATCGTGGGGACGGATTCCGCGTTTGACAGTCCCTACCTTGCCAAGCGGGAGACGAACCGCCGCCTGTATATCGTCATTGCGGGCGACCGCGGGCTGGCGGGCGGCTACAACGCCAACATCTTAAAGGCAATCGAAGCCGACGCTGCGGGCAGCGACTACTGCGTGCTTCCCATCGGCAAAAAGGCCGTTGAGCATTTCGAGCGCCGCAAGGCCAATGTGCTGACCACTGCCTTTGCCGAAGCGGGCGATTTGTCCGTGAGTGATTGCTTTGAGATTTCCCGCCTTGTCTGCCAGAAATTTCTGGCAGGGGAGTTTGACGAGATACGCCTTGGTTTTACGCAATTTGTCTCGATGCTGACCCAGACGGCTACCGTGCTGCCGGTGCTGCCTTTCGACGCCAAGCGCCCCGAGCCGGGCCACGAGCGCGAGAGCCTGATGCTGTACGAGCCGGACGGCAAAGCTGTCTTTGACGCCATCATCCCCGAGTATCTTGCAGGTGTCGTCTACGGTGCTTTGTGCGAGAGCGTTGCTAGTGAACAAGGCGCGCGCCGTATGGCCATGGACGCCGCCACTAAGAACGCAGGTGAGATGATCGACCACCTGAACCTGTATTACAACCGCGCCCGCCAGGCCGCCATCACCCAGGAAATTACCGAGATTGTGGCTGGCGCGGACGCCGAGTCTTAAACGAAAAAGCCCACTAAAGGAGTGTGTGCTATGCCAGAAAAACACATCGGAAAGGTCGTACAGGTCATGGGACCCGTACTGGACATCCGATTCAAGGACGGTGAACTGCCTGCCCTGCTCAACGCCATTGAGGTGGAAAACAACGACAAAAAGCTGATCGTCGAGGTCGCCCAGCATGTCGGCGACAACGTGGTCCGCTGCATTGCCATGGCCGCCACCGACGGCCTTGTGCGCGGCGCGGATGCTGTGGACACCGGTGAGCCTATCAAGGTGCCCGTCGGTGACGAATGCCTCGGCCGTGTGTTCAACCTACTGGGTGAGCCGGTCGACGAGCAGCCCGCCCCCGAAAATACCGAGCGCTGGCCCATCCACCGCCAGGCCCCCGCTTTTGACGAGCAGGAATCCGCAACGGAAATTCTGGAGACTGGCATCAAGGTCGTTGACTTGATCTGCCCCTATGCCAAGGGCGGCAAAATCGGTCTGTTCGGCGGTGCCGGTGTCGGCAAAACTGTTCTGATCCAGGAATTGATCTACAACATCGCGACGGCCCACAACGGCTACTCTGTCTTTACCGGCGTCGGCGAGCGCACCCGCGAGGGCAACGACCTGTACGGTGAAATGCGCGAGAGCGGCGTTCTGAACAAGACCGCGCTGGTCTATGGCCAGATGAATGAGCCGCCGGGAGCACGTATGCGCGTCGCCCTGTCCGGCCTGACAATGGCGGAGTATTTCCGTGACGTCAAGCATCAGGACGTGCTGCTCTTTATCGACAACATCTTCCGTTTCACCCAGGCCGGTTCCGAGGTCTCGGCGCTGCTGGGCCGTATGCCCTCTGCCGTCGGCTACCAGCCAACACTGGCCACCGAAATGGGTGCCTTGCAGGAACGTATCACATCCACCCGCAAGGGGTCCATCACGTCTGTGCAGGCCGTCTACGTGCCTGCTGACGACCTGACAGACCCTGCGCCCGCCACTACCTTTACCCACCTGGATGCCACCACGGTTTTGAGCCGTGATATCGCCTCCCAGGGCATTTATCCGGCTGTTGACCCACTGGATTCTACCTCTCGTATCCTTTCGCCCGAGGTAGTCGGCCAGGAGCATTACGAGGTCGCCCGCGCCGTGCAGCAGGTCTTGCAGCGCTACAAGGAATTGCAGGACATCATCGCCATCATGGGCATGGATGAACTGTCCGAGGAGGACAAGGTCACGGTCGCCCGCGCCCGCAAGGTGCAGCGTTTCCTGTCCCAGTCCTTCCATGTAGCGGAGCAGTTCACCGGTATGCCCGGCCAGTATGTGCCGCTGAAGGAAACCATCCGCGGCTTCAAGATGATTCTGAACGGCGAGTGCGACAGCATCCCCGAGAGCTGTTTCCTGTTTGCAGGCACCATCGATGATGTGCTGGCTAAGGCCAAGCAACAGTAAGGTGGTGGGCGTATGGCAACTTTCCCGCTCAAAATCTTAACGCCGGACGGTGTCGCCTATGACGGCCCGGCCGTGTCGGTATCCTGCCGGACCATCAACGGTCAGGTGCAGCTGCTGGCAAAGCATATTGACTTCTGCACGGCCCTGGGTATGGGCGAGGCCCACATCAAGCTCGAGGACGGCACCACCCGCCGTGCCGCCTGCATGGGCGGTATGCTCAGTATGCTGAAAGGCGAGTGCCGTCTGCTGGCGACCACCTTTGAATGGGCGGACGCCATCGACGCCGAGCGCGCCGCCCGCAGTAAGACCCGCGCCGAAGAAATGCTGGCCCAGAAGAACCTGGACAAGCGCGACATGGAGCTGGCCGAAGCCCGCTTGAAGCGTGCCCTGGTGCGCAGCAGTGTGGCCGCACGCAAGGATATTTGAATCATTTCTGCCTCCGCTGACAAAGCGGAGGTATTTTGTTTTTTACGGCAGGGGGCGGCGTCCTCGAGACGCCCTGCCAGCGCTTGCCTTTTGCCCCCACACACAGTATAATAGACACATGAATACTACATTTATTTACATCATAATCATGAACATCATCGGTTTCTGCCTGATGGGGCTGGACAAGCACCGCGCCCGCACGCGGCAGTGGCGCATCCCAGAAAAAGTCCTGTTCGGCGCGGCACTGCTGGGCGGCAGCGCCGGGGCCTGGGCAGGGATGTACGCCTTCCGCCACAAGACGCGCCGCTGGTATTTTGTCGTGGGCATGCCGCTGATTTTGGCTGTGCAGACCGGGCTTCTGTGGTACTTTTTGCGCTGAACACACAGCTAAGCGGGTGAATTTGACAAATAATCCACAATCTTAACTTGACATTTTATTAACTTTGTGAAATATTTTGCCTCAAACGCCTTTTCCGCACATATGTTGCGCAAATTCGGCGCATTTCGCACATTTTTATTGCAAAGCGCAAAATGGGTGCTATAATAACCATGTAAGTGCTGCGCAGCCCTTGGCTGCATAAATACTGGAGGTTATCAGAGTATGTCCGTTTTCGAGAATTTTGAGAAGAAACTGCAGGCTGAGCCGAAGTCCATCGTCTTTACCGAGGGCACCGACGCCCGTATCCTGTCTGCTGCAAGCCGCCTGCTGGCTGGCAAGACCCTGAAGGTCATCCTGCTGGGCGAGGTCGAGGCCGTCAAAAAGGCCGCTGCTGATGGCAGCTTTGATATCACCGGTGCCGAGATCATCGACCCCACCAACTACGCGGGCTTTGACGAGATGGTCGCCAAGATGGTCGAGTTGCGCAAGGGCAAGATGACCGACGAGCAGTGCCGCGCCGCTCTGTCCAAGGGCAACTACTTCGGCACCATGCTGGTCAAGATGGGCAAAGCTGACTGCCTGCTGGGCGGTGCCACCTACTCTACCGCCGATACCGTCCGCCCCGCGCTGCAGCTCATCAAGTGCAAGCCTGGCATCAAGTCCGTCAGCTCCTGCTTCATCCTGATGCGCGGTGACGAGAGCATCGCCATGGGCGACTGCGCCATCAACATTGATCCTTCCGAGGATGAGATTGTTGAGTCCACCGTCGAGACCGCGCATACCGCCGAGGTCTTTGGCATCGACCCCCGCGTTGCGCTGCTGTCCTACTCCACCAAGGGTTCCGGCAAGGGTGAGACCGTTGACAAGATGCGCAACGCAACCCTGCGTGTGCAGGAGGCTCACCCCGAGCTGAAGGTTGACGGCGAGCTGCAGTTTGACGCTGCCGTCGCCCCCGAAGTCGGTCAGCTGAAGGCTCCCGGCTCCAAGGTTGCCGGTTACGCCAACACCTTTATCTTCCCCAACATCAACGCCGGCAACATCGGCTACAAGATTGCCCAGCGTCTGGGCGGCTTTGAGGCCTACGGCCCCATCCTGCAGGGCCTGAACGCCCCCATCAATGATCTGTCTCGCGGCTGCAACGCCGAGGAGGTCTACAAGATGGCCCTGATCACCGCCGCACTGATCTGAGTTAAAATTTCTACATAAAATCACCGCCGCCCATTGTGCAATACAGTGGGTGGCGGTTTTTAGGTTGTAAGGGTCGATGTAAGGGTCGATGCTTGTATCGACCCGCGGGCGGATGTAAACAGCCGCCCCTACAAAAAGCTGCCCGCTGCGATTTTCAGCAGCGGGCAGTTTTATTTATTCATCAATAATGCAGCTTACCCGCATCCAGATTTTCCAACACCGGCAGCATGGCGGAGGCTTCGGCACGGGCAGCGATGGGGTCCATCATCAGGTAGTTGCCGCATTCCACGGCGGATGCACCCGGGATATCACCCTCAAACGCTGCCATCCAGGCAAAAGCACTGCAGGTCAGGTCCAGCGCCTCGGCAGGTGTCAGGCCGATGGTCAGCAGATAAAAGCCGGTCAGGCAGCCCATGGGACCGACATAGACGACACCCTTGCTGTACTTGCTGTTGCGGGCATAGGTCGCGAACAGGTGTTCCAGCGTGTGGGCTGCGGCGGGGGAAAGGTAACTGCCCTTGTTGGGCTGCTTCATGCGGATGTCCCAGGTCAGGATCTCGCCGTTCTCGCCATCCTGGCGGGAAAGATACATCCCGGGCAGCAGCTTGGTGTGGTCAACGCAGAAACTCGCGATACGTTCCATCGTTGCGCCTCACTTCGCCATAGCCTGGACAACACCGCGGGCGCAGTCCATCGAGATGACCATGCCGTCCTTCAAGGTGCGGGTAGCGTTGGTAGCACCGACGATGACTGCCTTGCCCAGCGTCAGGCCGACAATCGCGGAGTGGCTGTTGGTGCCAGCCTCCTCGGTGATGATACCGGCAGCCTCGCGCATAAAGGGCAGGGTGGCGTTGGTGGTGAAGGGCACGACCAGAATCTGACCGGGCTTGAACTTCTTGGCAGCCTCGGCGGCGCTGCGGCAGACGCAGACTTCGCCTTTGGCGTTGTACTGACCAATGCCAACGCCAGCCAGCAGGGAATCACCGACCATGTGGACCTTGATCATGTTGGTGGTGCCGGACACACCGACCGGAACACCGGCGGTCACGACGACCAGGTCGCCGTCCTGTACCAGGCCAGCCTCCTGCGCCTTGGCAACGGACATGCTGATGAGCTCATCGGTGGAGGTGGCATACTCCATCATCAGCGGGGTAACACCGCGGTAGACGTTCAGCTGGCGGCGGGTCGTCTCGTCCAGCACGCAGGCAATGATTTGGGTGTCGGGGCGGAAGCGACTCAGCAGGCGAGCGGTCTCGCCGCTCTTGGAGGCCGTGATGATAGCGGACGCACCGATATCGGCAGCAGTGGTGCAGGCGGCGTGGCCCACAGCAGCGCTGACATTCAGGCGGGTGGAATCCGAGCCGGAGTGATGAACCAGGCTGTCAAAATTGGAGTCGGCCTCGGTGGTCTCGGCAATCGTGGCCATGGCCTTTAAGGCTTCGACCGGGTACTTGCCCGCAGCGGTCTCGCCGGAGAGCATGACCGCGCCGGTTCCGTCGTAAATGGCGTTGGCAACGTCGGTGATCTCGGCACGGGTCGGGCGGGGGTTGACGATCATGGAATCCAGCATCTGAGTAGCGGTGATGCAGATTTTACCGGCGCTCATGGCACGGTCAATCAAGTGCTTCTGGATGGCAGGAATCTCGGCAAAGTCGATTTCCACGCCCATATCACCGCGGGCGACCATGATGCCGTCAGCCACAGTCAGAATCTCGTCAATGTTGTCAATGCCTTCCTGGTTCTCGATTTTGGCAATGATGCGGATTTTGGAGTTGTGCTCGTCCAGAATGTGGCGAATCTCCATAATGTCCTGGGCGTTGCGGGCGAAGCTGGCGGAAATCAGGTCAAAGCCCTGCTCGATGCCAAACAGGATATCGCTGGTATCGCGCTGGCTCATATACGGCATAGACAGGTGTACGCCGGGGACATTGACACCCTTCTTGGTCTTGATGGTACCGTCATTACAGACAGTGCAGTTGATATCGGTGTCGCCGACTTCATCGATGCGCAGTTCGATCAGGCCGTCATCCAGCATGATGCGGCCGCCGGCCTTGACATCGCGGGGCAGATCCTTGTAGGTAACGGAGCAGATTTCATTCGTGCCCTCCACATTGCGGGAGGTCAGGGTGAATTTCTGGCCGGTGACGAGCTTCTCGACGCCGTTCTTGAACTCACCCAGGCGAATCTCGGGGCCCTTGGTGTCCAGCATACAGGCGATGGGCAGGTCCAGTTCCTTGGACAGGGCACGCACCTTGTCAAAACGACCCTTGTGTTCCTCGTAGTCACCGTGAGAAAAGTTGAAGCGGGCAACGTTCATGCCGTTTTCCATCAGCTGGCGCAGAATACCCGGCTTATCGGTGGACGGACCCATAGTACATACGATTTTAGTTTTACGCATAGAAATGCCTCCGTTCGTTTTTCTACCTATTTATATACTCTTAGCAAACCTCAGCGGTATTATACTACAAGTTTGCAGGGGTAAACAAGTGGGAAAAAGCTCTCCTGCACGGTTTTACCGCGCATTTTTTGCTTTTTTGGGTGCGTTATTTTTTAGACAAATTCAGCTTCGTCCGTACAAATTCTGCGGCAGCTTTGGCGCTGCCTGGTGGGTAAGAGGTAGGCAGGCTGACCGATGGCCGTCAGGGCGTTGCGCTCCTTGACGACGGCTTTCAGCGCGGCATAGTCAGCGGCGTGTTCGGCTTGCTCGGTCAGCTCGCGAAGTTTTTGCTGGGCGGCCGCATAATCCGGCCGTGTGTAGGGGAGTGTGCTGAATTTTTGTACCTGCATGCAGTTCCTTTTTGTAAGGAATATAAAAATCCTACTCTTACCTATTTTACAGTATAGCCCAAGTCACGCCGATTTGCAACCTCGGATTTCATGTTTACTTTTTGTCCGTTTTACGGTATAATAAGCTTAAGAATATCACAGACCCATTTTTATATTAGGAGAATCATCATGGCAAAACGTGTATTTCTGATCGTGCTGGACAGCTTCGGTGTTGGCGCAGAGCCGGATGCACCGCTTTTCGGCGACCCCGGCACCAATACGCTGGGGGCCATTGCAGGCCACCCCAACTTCAAGGGTGATAACCTTGCCAAGCTCGGTATGTTCAACCTGGACGGTGTCACCTGCGGCACACCGGTGTCTGCGCCCATCGGCAGCTATGCCCGCCTGCGCGAGGCCAGTGCCGGCAAGGACACCACCATCGGCCATTGGGAGATTGCGGGCCTGCTCAGCGCAGAGCCACTGCCCACCTTCCCGAACGGCTTCCCGCAGGAGCTGCTGGACGAGTTCACCGCCAAGACCGGCTACAAGGTTCTGTGCAACAAGCCCTACTCCGGCACCGAGGTCATCCGCGACTACGGCGAGGAGCACATGAAAACCGGTGCTCTCATCGTCTACACCTCCGCCGACAGCGTGTTCCAGATTGCCGCCAACGAGGCCCTTGTGCCCGTCGAAAAGCTCTACGAGATCTGCGCCCAGGCGCGTGAGCTGCTGGCCGGCAAGTACGGTGTTGGCCGTGTGATTGCCCGGCCCTTCGTGGGCGACTGTGCCGCCAACTTTACCCGCACGCCCCGCCGCCACGATTACAGCCTGGTGCCGCCGCATGACACGATGCTGGACGCCATCCAGGCCGCAGGCAAGGCAACTATCGGCGTGGGCAAAATTCATGATATCTTTGCGGGCAAGGGCATCGGCGAGACCATCCGCACCAGCGGCAACACCGAAGGCTTGCATGTCACGCTGGATCTGGCTGACCGCGATTTTGAGGGTCTGGCTTTTGTCAACCTCGTTGACTTTGATATGCTCTACGGCCACCGCCGTGATATCGCCGGTTATGCCGCCGCTGCCGCCGAGTTCAACGACTGGCTGCCCGGCTTTATGGCCAAGATGCGCCCGGGCGATATCCTGATGATCACAGCTGACCACGGCTGCGACCCCAGCTACACCAAGACCACCGACCACACCCGTGAGTATGTGCCGTTCCTGATTTACGGCGATGAGATCAAGCCCGGCGTCAACCTGCACACCCGGTACAGCTTTGCCACGATCGCCGACACCGTCTGCAAGGCACTGAACGTTGACTACTGCCCGGCAGGCTGCGGCGTCTACGATGAGATCAAAAAGTAACGTGGGGCTGTTTCTGCTGTATCTGCTGGCGGCGGCGCTCGTTGTTTACTCGGTCTCGCTGGTGATTTTGTCCAACTTCAACATGGGCAATCTCATGGTCTGGCTGCTGACCGCCTGCGTTGTCGGATATGCGGTGTTCCGCCGTCCGCTCCACGCGTGGTTCAGCCACGGCACAGGCCGGGTCGTATTCTGGGTACTGGCGGCAATGGCTGCCATCTACTTGGCCGTCATTGCGTTTGTGTCGGTCAGCGGCTACACAAACCCGCCTACCGGGAACGAGCAGGTCGTCCTTGTGCTGGGCGCGGGCTTGCACAAGGACAAGCCCAGTAAGCTGCTGCAATACCGCCTGAATAAAGCCTATGAGTTTGCCGCCGCCCACCCGGACACACTGGTCATCACCAGCGGCGGGCAGGGGCGCGACGAGTGGTGCCCCGAGGGTGACGCCATGCGGGACTACCTTATTGCCAAGGGACTGGAGCCTGCGCGGGTCATATCAGAGGGGCGTTCGACCTCCACCGAGGAAAACTTTGCCTTCTCGCTCGCCATTCTGCGCCAGCACGGCTATGACGAGACAACGCCCATCGTCTATGTTTCCAATGCGTTCCACTGCTACCGCGCCGGAAAATATGCTGCCATGGCGGGCTTTACCAATGCCACCGAGCTGGCTGCCGGCACGCCGCTGCGCAGCGTATTACCGTGCTACCTGCGAGAGGCGCTGGCACTTTTGTATTACTGGGTATTCAAGACTTCCGTCACCGGGCCGATGCATACTATGGTCGGTTTGCTGGATATGAATAAGAAATTTTTCTATAAATAGGAGGGAACTGCCATGCAGATCCGCTATTATAAAGAGTACAGCCGCTTCCTGAACCGCTTTATGGAGTTCAAGGTCTACGGCCACGCCGGACGCCCCATCGTGATTTTTCCGTGCCAGAGCGGCCGGTTCTTCGATTGGGAGGATCGCAATATGTGCAACTCCGCCGCGCCGTGGATCGACAGCGGTAAGCTGCAGATCTTCGCGGTGGACAGCATCGACCCTGAAAGCTGGGATAACCACGGCCCAGAGCGCCCGCGTATCGAAATGCAGGAGCGCTGGTATAACTATATCTGCGAGGAATTTATCCCCCGACTGCTGGAGATCAACCGTGAGCAGGGAGAGGATCACACCGGCCGCATCCTGACCGGCGGTGCCAGCATGGGCGGCGGCCACGCGGTCAACTTCTACCTGCGCCGCCCCGATATCTTCAACGGTACGATTGCCCTGAGCGGCCTGTATTCCTCCGGAATGTTCTTTGGCAATTACATGGACGATCTGGTCTACCGTAACTCTCCCTGCGATTATATGCGCAACTTTCCCACGACTCATCCGTACATGAAACTGTTTGAAAAGGCCGACAAGTTCATCATGTGCTGCGGCCAGGGCGCGTGGGAGGCTGACCTGCTGGCCTCCACCAGGGAGTTGCAGGCTATCCTCGAGAGCAAGGGCATCCACCCCATCGTTGATATCTGGGGCCAGGATGTCTCCCACGACTGGTACTGGTGGGAGAAGCAGTGGGTCTACTTCCTGCAGATGACGCTGGGCGACGCCTGATACAAAAGGGAAGTGCTTATGGATTTTTGGCACGATGCAGCGGCGCAAAAGCGCTGGCTGCGCCGTTTTGTGCTGCTGACAGCGGTGCTGCTTGTGCCGGTGTTTGCGCTGGCGGTATTTGCGCGCCCCTCGGCCGATGACTACATCTACGCGGCCCGCACCCATGCGGTGGTGCAGCAGTACGGCTTTGACCTGCCGCGCCTGCTGCGTGCCGCCTGGGATACAAACGCCTACTATTACAAAAACTGGCAAGGGCTCTACGTTTCCGGCTTTACGCTGGCCTTCCAGCCCGCTATCTTCGGCAACAAATGGTATGGCATCACGCTTTTGTGCGTGCTTCTGCCGCTGTTTTTCTGCCTGTACGGCCTTATGAGGTGCGTTGTGCTGCGGCTGGACCCGGCGCAGAAGCATCTGCCCTGGGCGCTGGCGCTGCTGCTGACCTTTGCGTTTATCCAGGGGATGCCCTCCCCGGTGGAAGGGCTGTACTGGTTCAACGGCGCAATGAACTACCTGCCGTATTTCTCGCTGGCCGCGCTGAATACCGGGCTTGCGTTTGCACTCTGCTTTGCCGGGAAATTGACGCCCCGTCAAAAAGTGCTCTACGCGCTGACGGGCTGCGTGTGCAGCCTTGTCATCGGCGGCGGCCATCAGGTAGCCGGGCTTTTGAACGTGCTGGTGTTGCTGTTGGCCGCGGTGCTCTGCGCACGGCGGCACAATTTGTGGCAACTGCCCGCGTTTGTCGCTGCCGTCCTTGGCCTTTTGCTGAATGTGCTGGCTCCGGGTACGCGGGTGCGCACCGCCGGCTTTGCGGGAGCGGGCTTCGCGGAGGCAATAGTAAAAAGTTTTATTTTGGCCATTATGCAATGGTTGCGCTGGCTGGATGTGCCGTTGCTCTGCCTATTGGCATTGTTGGCGCTGCCGCTTTTGCAGCTGGCCCGCAGCGCGGTTCTGCCCGATCGGGTATTCCGCCGTCCCTGGCTGGGCGCAGCAGTCACTTTTGTGCTGATGTGGGCTATGATTTTCCTGCCATCCTACACGATGGGCGGCATCGGCGCGGGTCGGCTTCTGAACGTCGTCTGGATGACTTTTGTGCTTGGCCTTGCCGCCACCGAATTTCTGCTGCTGGGCTGGCTGGAGCGTGTGCGCGGCGTATCGCTGCACCGCGCCGAGCGGTTCTGCCAGCACCATGCCCGCCGCTTGCCGCTGGCCGTTGTCTGTATGCTGGTGGTGATGGCTTGTATCGGCAGCCACACGGTCAAAGAGGGCCAAGACAACTACTTTGCCACCAGCCTGGAAGCCGCCTATGAGCTAGCTGACGGCCAGGCCCAGCGCTATGCCGCCGCGCTGGATGAGCGGGAGGCAATCATGACCGACGAAGCCCAGCCGGAAGTATCCATCCGCCCACTGAACGAGAACGAGCGCCCTTGGCTGCTGTTTTATACTGACGTTGCCCCCGGGCCGGACCTGTGGGGCCTGACACCCTATTTTACCAAGCAGTCCGTGACGATTTCGGATTTTGAATAACCATGCCCCTGCCTAGCCGCAGGGGTTTTGCATGGGTGTATTTCCTATTGGCGAAGTAGGAAACTATACCATACGATTCTGGCACACATTATATAGAAGGGGCATCCCCATGATCTATCTTGACTATTCTGCCAACACCCCGGCAGACCCCGCCGTGCTGGACGCCTATGTGGCGGCCGAGCGGCGGTATATTGCCAATCCCAATTCCACCCACATTGCCGGTCAGGAGGCCCGTGCCGAGATGGAGCGGGTGACGACGTCGATTGCAAACCACCTCGGCGTGCAGCCTGCGGAAATCATCTACACTTCCGGCGCCAGCGAAGCCAACAACCTGGCCATCAAGGGCATTGCCCAGGCGTCGCGTCACATCGGCAAGCACATCATTTCTACCCAGCTTGAGCATTCTTCCATCGGTGCGTCACTCTCGGTCCTGCAGCAGCAAGGGTATGAGATTGACCTGCTCAACATCAACCGCGATGGCAGGGTAGATTTGGATCAGCTGCGGGAACTGATGCGCAATGATACGATTCTGGTTGCCGTCTGCGCCGTGGACAGCGAGCTTGGCACGGTGCAGCCCATCCAGGAAATTGCCGAGATCGTCAAGCCGTACCCCGGCTGCCGCCTGCACGTTGACGCAACGCAGGCTGTGGGCAAGACGGATTTGTGGCTGGACGGCGTGGATACCATGAGCTTTACCGCCCACAAGTTCTACGGCCCCAACGGCATCGGTGCGTTGTACAAGCGGCGCGGTCTGGTCATTGAGCCGCAGATTTCCGGTGGTGCCAGCACGACGATCTACCGCAGCGGCACGCCCACCCTGGGCCTTGCCGTCAGCCTGGATGCTGCTCTGACCAAAGCGCTGGACGAACAGGATGCCCGCACGGCTCATGTGCAAAAGCTGCACGACCGTTTGTTGGCTGAACTGCAAACGTACAGCCTTGTGCGCATCAACAGTCCCGCGCAGGCCGTTCCGCATATTCTGAATGTCAGCGTCACCGGCGTCAAGGGCACGCGGTTCCAGCAGGCGTTGAGCGAGCAGGGGGTCTGCGTCTCGGTCAAGTCGGCCTGCTCGTCGGACGGAATGCCGTCCAAGGCCGTGTTTGCTGTCAGCCGCGACCGCCGCAACGCCCTGTCCAGCTGGCGCATCAGCCTGAGCCACTTGACCACCGAGGAAGAGATTGACGGCTTTTTGCAAGCCTTCGATACCTGTTACAAATCCCTGACAAATAAGGAGAATTGACCGTTGGAACGACAATTAGAGACTTATCAAAAAATTGAACGCAGCATTATCAAAAAATTTCGCAAGCAGCTGTGGACGCCCTTCATTGTGGCCGTCAAGCGGTATGAGCTGATCCAGGCAGGGGACAAGATCGCCGTCTGTATTTCCGGCGGTAAGGATTCTATGGTCATGGCCAAGCTTTTGCAGGAGCTGCAGCGCCACAGCGAGGTGCCGTTTGAGCTGGTCTACCTCGTCATGGATCCCGGCTATAACGAAATCAACCGCCAGAAAATCGAGAGCAACGCCGCGCTGCTGCACATTCCCATCACGGTGTTTGAGACGAACATCTTTGATGTCGCCAACAACAGTGACAAGTCGCCCTGCTACCTCTGCGCCCGGATGCGCCGCGGCCACCTATACAAGAAGGCGCAGGAACTTGGCTGCAATAAAATCGCGCTGGGGCATCACTTCAATGACGTCATCGAGACGACGGTCATGAGTATGTTCTACGGCTCCCAGCTGCAGGCTATGCCGCCGAAGCTGCACAGCACAAACTTTCCGGGCATGACCCTCATCCGCCCGATGTACTGCATCCGCGAGGAGGATATCATTGCCTGGCGGCGGTATAACGAGCTGGAATTTATCCAATGCGCCTGCCGCTTTACCGAGGCCTGCACCATTTGTGACAATGGTGGTGGCGGATCCAAGCGGCAAGAGGTCAAGATCCTGCTGCGCCGTTTGATGCGCGACAATCCGAACATCGAGAACAGCATTTTCCGCAGCATCCATGCCGTTGCGCTGGACACAATGCCCGGCTACAAGACCGAAGGGGAGGAGCATTCCTTCTTAGAGCGGTTTGACCGTATCGAGGAGCAGCTGAAAAATACCCGGCAATGATTTGACTGCAAAACACAGGGGGAATCTATGAAACGGATCCTTTGCGCCGCTGCAATACTGCTGCTGGCAGGCTGCGCGTCAAGGTCGGCTGATGTGATCGGCACACCTGCGCCGCTGCCTGCGCCCGCCCAGACACCGGAAGCAGCACCGACCTGCCAGCCCAACCAAACAGCCGAAACCGCAACCGGTGAATATACGGCCATCCAGCTGCAGCAGCAGGATACCCGAAGCGGCCAGCTGCTGGCGCAGGACGGGCTTGCCACAGACGGCTACTATACGATGTGTATGGACGGAAAATGGGGCCTGATGAAAAGTGACGGCACCGTCCTGCTGCCCTGTATCTCCGACCGGCCGATTGAACGCTGCGCCAACGGCTGTCTGCGCTGGCATTTTCTCAGCCTATCGGCCCCGATGGATGCTGCTGCGCGCAGCAGCTATGAGGCGGCGCTCGCCGCCGAAAATGCCGGTACACTCTGCACCGGTGAGCATGACGGGCAGAGCTATACATGGACCTACGACATCAACACCGGCCGTGTATGTAAAAGCGCCGGCATGATGGGCGGCGCTGCCGAGCTGGACGATGGCGATGCCCTGTATGGGGAGTATCTGCCCTGTGTGCGGAGTGTGTGGACATCCGGAAACGGTGACCCGGACTATTATACGACGGCCGAGGACGGCGGAATTGTTTTTGCCGATACTGACGGAAACCTGCTGAACGGCATAACCTATGCGTCCGCGGGCTGCTTTTATGACCAGCCACTGGCCCCAGTCAAGATCGGTGACAAATGGGCCTACCTTGACTGGAAGGGAAATTTGGCAACGGAAGCCGTGTATGACGCAGTCTACGGCGGCCTGGATTTTTATGAGGATTACACGCCAAAGTATGCCTCACCCCTGCTGAATGGGTATGCTGCCATCTGCCGTGACGGGAAATGGGGTGTGCTGGACGCCGCCGGGAAGGAGTACATCCCCTGCGACTATACAGGGGCTGCATGGAACGGCCATATCCTCTGGCTGCAGCGGGACGGACACTGGCAAAGCAGAACGCTGCCCGGCGTGCCGGAGCATTGGCAGGATGCCAAAATGCGCTTTCAGGTTGGTCCGAAGGATCTAAAGGCAACAGACGCCTTTTGGCGGGTCACCTCCACCGGAGGCCTGCGGCTGCGTGTAGGGCCGGATACAAGCTACGAAAAAATCAGCCTTGTGCCGGAATACACCGCCCTGCAGGAGTTGGGCCGCAGCGAGGATGGCTGCTGGATGCTGACTCTCTACGGCAGGTGGCACGGCTGGGTCAGCATGGATCATCTTGAAAAAATAACACAATGAAACAGCGCAGGAGTCATGCCGCCCAAGCATGGCTCCTGCGCTTTGCTTACCATTGCCGCCGGTACTGACCCGGTGTTGTGCCCTCCACCTTTTTGAAGATGCGCGAAAAGTAATTGGCATCGCTCATGCCGCATTCCTGTGCGATGACCTCAATGTTTTTATCGCTGAATCGCAACAGGCGCTTTGCCTGGGTGATGCGCAACTGCACCAGATAGTTCGTGACGGTCTGGCCGAACTGCTCCTTGAACACGCGGGTCAAATAAAATTTGTTGATGTAAAACCGCTCGGCCAGGGCGTCCAGCGTGATTTTCTCGGCAAAATGGGTATCAAGATAATCCTTGATTTCCTGCAAATTCTGCCGTTTGCCAGCGGTCGTGCGGGCTGTGTCAGGGTGCCAGCTCTCCTGCATCAGCAGCGTCAGCAAGGCCATGAGTTTTTCGCAGATCTGCATATCGCGGACATAGTTGTCAGACCCCGCCAGCGTATACAGCGTTTCCAAAAACGTTGTGTAGGCCGCCGCATCTTCGGTGTGGAAACTCGGCTGACCACCGCGCTCCTGGTATTTTTTATAGATGGCCCCCATGTTCGGACCGTAAAAGTGTACCCAGCGCAGCGTCCATAAGTCGTCGCCGGTGTAGTGGCGGTAGGGGCGGCGGCAGTCGAGGAATGCGCAGTCCCCGGCGCGCAGAGCGCGGGTCTGGCCCTCATATTCCAGCGTGCCACTGCCGTGCTCGACGATAAAGAACAGGTAGGACGCCAGCCCCTGCCGGGTGCTGGCGTGGGGGCTGCGGGCCTGCAATGTGCCGACCTCCTGCAAATGCACCAGGCTGGCCCGGGCAAAAGGGGACGGCGTATAAATAATGCGCTGCGAATGAACCAGTTTGCCGTCAAACAGCGGTGTGTCCATGAAAATTCTCCTCAGAAACTATCGCAGGGGCGCACCTGTGCGCGCGCCCACGTTCGTTTACCCTATGTAATGATTTCAGTATACCAAAAAAGTCAATATAATGCTAGTCTTTTGCAAGATTCCCCCTGCAAAAAGCCAAAATAATGCGGTAGAATAGCAAACACCAGGATAAAATATCTGCGGGATACCGCGCAAGATACAGACGAAAGGGTTAGAACCGACTATGAAAAAAGCACTCATCACCGGCGTGACCGGCCAGGACGGCAGCTATCTGGCAGAGTTCTTGCTGGAAAAAGGCTACGATGTCCACGGTGTCATCCGCCGTTCTTCCGTTGACTACCGTGAGCGCATTGCCCACCTGGAAGGCCACCCCAACTTCCACCTGCACTACGGCGACCTCAGCGATTCCATGAGTATCCTGTCCGTTGTCAGCACCGTGCGCCCCGACGAAATCTACAACCTCGCCGCCCAGAGCCACGTGCAGGTCAGCTTTGATGTGCCCGAGTTTACCGCCGATGTCGACGCCACCGGCGTGCTGCGTGTGCTGGAGGCTGTGCGTCTCTGCGGTCTGAAAGACACCTGCCGCATCTACCAGGCTTCTACCTCCGAGCTGTACGGCAAGGTCGAGGAAGTCCCCCAGAACGAGAACACGCCGTTCCACCCATACAGCCCCTATGCCGTCGCCAAGCAGTACGGCTTCTGGATCGTCAAGGAGTACCGCGAAGCCTACAATATGTTCTGTTGCTCCGGCATTCTCTTTAACCACGAGTCTGAGCGCCGCGGCGAGACCTTTGTCACCCGCAAGATCACGCTGGCCGCCGCCCGCATTGCCCAGGGCAAGCAGGACAAGCTCTGCCTAGGCAACCTGTCCAGTCTGCGCGACTGGGGCTATGCCAAGGATTATGTCGAGTGTATGTGGCTGATTTTGCAGAACAAGACCCCTGAGGATTTCGTCATTGCCACCGGCGAGCAGCATTCCGTCCGCGAGTTCTGCCAGCTGGCCTTCCACGATGTAGGCATCGAGCTGGAATTTACCGGTGAGGGCATGAACGAGAAGGGCATCGACAAGGCCACCGGCAGGGTCGTTATTGAGGTCAGTCCCGACTTCTACCGTCCGACCGACGTCGTCAACCTGTGGGGCGACCCCAGCAAGGCCAAGCGCGAGCTGGGCTGGAACCCCACCAAGACGACGTTCGAGGAACTCGTCAAGACCATGGTCGACCACGACATGAAGAAGGTCGCCGTCGAGCGCGCCGAGGAGCATATCCAGACGAACCTTGCCGAGTACCTGGAAAAGGGCGTTATCAAATAATTTATCGGGAGAAGGTATTTTATTATGATGGAAAAGAATGCAAAAATCTACGTTGCCGGCCACCGCGGCATGGTGGGTTCGGCCATCGTGCGCGAATTGCAGCGCCAGGGATACACCAATATCATCACCCGCACCCACAAGGAACTTGACCTCTGCCGTCAGGAGGATGTCGAGAAGTTTTTTGCCGAGGAAAAGCCCGAGTACGTCTTTCTGGCAGCGGCCAAGGTCGGCGGCATCGTCGCCAACCAGGAGGCCCTGGCCGATTTCATGTGGTTCAACATGACGCTCGAAATGAACGTCATCCACTCTGCCTGGCAGAACGGCTGCAAAAAGCTGGAATTTTTGGGCTCTTCCTGTATCTACCCCCGCATGGCACCCCAGCCGATGAAGGAAAGCTGCCTGTTGACCTCCGAGCTGGAAAAGACGAACGAGGCCTATGCTCTCGCCAAAATCAGCGGCCTGAAATACTGCGAGTTTCTGAACCGCCAGTACGGCACCGACTACATCTCCGTCATGCCGACGAACCTCTATGGCCCCAACGATAACTACCATCCGACCCACAGCCATGTGGTGCCGGCACTCATCCGCCGCTTCCATGAAGCCAAAATCAACGGCGTGGACTCTGTGACCTGTTGGGGTGACGGCAGCCCGCTGCGCGAGTTTTTATACGTCGACGACCTTGCCAATCTCTGCGTGTTCCTGATGAACAACTATTCCGGCAATGAGACCGTCAACGCGGGAACCGGCAAGGAGCTGACCATCAAGGAGTTGACCGAACTTGTCGCCAAGGTCGTGGGCTACACCGGCAAAATCAAGTGGGATACCTCCAAGCCCAACGGCACACCCCGCAAACTGCTGGACGTCAGCAAGGCAACGAACCTGGGCTGGACCTATAAGACTGAGCTGGAAGACGGCCTGCGCCTTTCCTATGAGGACTTCCTGCATAACCCCATGCGCGCCGAGCGCTGAAAGGAAACGCCATGAACATTATCCTGCTGTCCGGTGGCTCCGGCAAGCGTCTGTGGCCGCTGTCCAACGATATCCGTTCCAAACAGTTCATCAAAATTTTCAAGACCGTCGATGGCTATGAATCGATGGTTCAGCGTGTCTACCGCCAAATCAAAGAGGTGGACGCCGAGGCCAATGTGACGATTGCCACCAGCAAGACCCAGGTGTCGTCCATCCACAACCAGCTGGGCAGTGCGGTGGGTGTCTGCGTTGAGCCGTGCCGCCGCGATACCTTCCCGGCCATCGCACTGGCGACAGCTTACCTGCACGATGTCAAGGGCGTCGGACTGGATGACGCTGTTGTCGTCTGCCCGGTGGATCCCTATGTCAACAATGACTATTTTGCCGCTCTCAAGGGCTTGTCTGACCTGGCCGAGCAGGGGAACGCGAACCTCTCTCTGATGGGCATTGAGCCGACCTACCCCAGCGAAAAGTACGGCTACATCATTCCCGAGAGTGCCGACGCCGTCAGCCCGGTCAAGACTTTCAAAGAGAAGCCTGACGCCGCCACGGCGGAAAAATATATCGCCCGGGGGGCGCTCTGGAACGGCGGCGTTTTTGCTTACAAGCTGCGCTATGTGCTGGACAAAGCCCACGAGCTGATCGACTTTACCGACTATCACGACTTGTTCAATAAGTACGAGACGCTGAAAAAAATCAGCTTCGACTACGCCGTTGTCGAGAATGAGTCCAAAATCCAGGTCATGCGCTTTGCGGGCCAGTGGAAGGACATGGGCACCTGGAACACACTGACTGAGGCCATGGAAGAACCCAGCATCGGCAAGGCGATCCTGAACGACACCTGCGAGGGCGTCAATGTGCTGAACGAGCTGGACGTGCCTGTCCTCTGCATGGGGCTGAAAAACGTCGTTGTCTCCGCCAGCCCGGAGGGCATCCTCGTCTCCGACAAGGAACAATCCAGCTACATCAAGCCCTATGTGGACAGCATTCACCAGCAAATTATGTTTGCCGAAAAGTCCTGGGGTTCCTTCCGCGTGTTGGACATTGAGGATGAAAGCATGACCATCAAAATCACCCTCAACCCTGGCCACGGCATGAACTACCACAGCCACGAAAACCGCGACGAGGTCTGGACCATCATTTCCGGCACCGGCCGCGCGATTCTGGACGGTGCAGAGAAGCAGGTCAAGGCAGGGGATATCCTGACCATGCAGGCAGGCTGCAAGCACACGATCTTTGCCGATACCGAGCTGAAAATCATTGAGGTGCAGCTCGGCAAAGCTATCAGCGTGGAAGATAAGCAGAAGTATCCGCTGCCGCAGGCTTGACAGTGCGCAAAATTCGCGCTATACTAATCTAGTATTCGCAAAAACACAATGACGGAGAAAGTACGCGCAAGGTTCTTTGGGCCAGAGAGGGCGGTCGTCGGCTGCAAGCCGCCTGCAAAGAAATTGTGCGGAAGTTCCCTCCCGAGTGGTGCGCGGGAAAGGCCGTTCCGGCCCGGTAGTGCGCAACGGCCCTGCACCGTTACCCGCAGCAAAGAGTGCCGCTTTTTATAGGCGGAACACGGGTGGTACCGCGGAGAATTGTATGTACAAGGCTTCGTCCCTGATTTCACACAGGGACGGGGCTTTTTTATTTGCTCCGGCCCAAAGTCAAACAGAGGTGTACTATGGAAGAAAAAATCAAAGAGCTGCGCGCCGCCATTGAGCAGGCCAGCGCAGCCGTCACCGACAAAGCCCAGCTTTCTGACTTCTGGCAGAAATACCTGAGCAAGAACGGCGAGGTCGCAGGCCTGACCAAGAGCCTGCGTGACGTTCCCAAGGAGGATCGCCCCGCCGTCGGCAAGACCATCAACGAGTTCAAGCAGTGGGCCGAGAAAGAGTATCAAGCACTGTCTGAGCAGGTCGAGAAGGCTGCCTTGGCTGCCCGCAACGCCGCCGAGACCGTCGATATCACGATGCCCGCCAAGATTCGCCCCCACGGCGTGTTGCATCCCATCACCCTCGTCAAGAACGAGATCATTGACGTGTTCGCCGGTATGGGCTTTGAAATTTACGAAGGCCCCGAGATCGAGGACGACGACCACAACTTCACCCGCCTGAACGTGCCGAAGAACCACCCTGCCCGCGATATGCAGGATACCTTCTACGTTGCGGACGATATCGTATTGCGTACCCAAACCAGTGGCGGCCAGATTCGTGTCATGGACATGGAAAAGCCCCCCATCAAGGTATTGGTCCCCGGCCGCGTGTTCCGCTCTGACTCCGACGCGACCCACTCCCCGATGTTCCATCAGATGGAAGGCCTCGTCGTCGATAAGGGCATCACCCTCTGCGACCTGCAGGGTATGCTGGACAAGTTCGTCCAGGCGCTGTTTGGACCCGAGGTCAAGACCCGCCTGCGTCCTTCTTACTTCCCGTTCACTGAGCCCAGCGTCGAGGTCGACGTTTCCTGCTTTGAGTGCGGCGGCAAGGGCTGCCCGCTCTGCAAGCACACCGGCTGGATCGAGGTCCTGGGTGCGGGCGTTGTCCATCACAGCGTTCTGGAAAACTGTGGCATTGACCCCAACGTCTATTCCGGCTTCGCCTTCGGCATCGGCATTGAGCGTATCGCCATGCTGAAATATGGCATCAACAACATTGGCCTGATGTTTGAAAACGATCTGCGCTTCTTGAAGCAGTTCGAGGATTGACAGGGGAGGAGACGAGACAATGAAAGTACCATTCAGCTGGTTAAAGCAATATGTTGATATCGACGTCACCGCACAGGAGCTGGAAGACAAGCTATTCGGCTGCGGCTTTGAGGTCGAGGAACTCATCGACCTGGGCGGCGAGATTTCTAAGGTCGTCGTCGGTGTCGTGACCGAGTGTGTTCCCCAGGAGGGTACCCACCTGCACATCTGCAAGGTCGATTGCGGCGAGTACGGCCACGATATTCAAATTTCCACCGGTGCGCCCAACGTTTACGCGGGTATGCACACCGCCGCCGCGCTGGACGGCTCCACGCTGCCCGGTGGCATCAAGATCAAAGCCAAACCCCTGATGGGCGTTGAGTCCAATGGTATGCTGTGCAGCGGTGAGGAACTGGGGCTGAACGACGACCTGTACCCGGGTTCCGAGGTCTACGGCCTGCTCGATTTGCCGAAGGACACCGTCCCTGGCACGCCGATTCAGGAAATTGTCGGCCTTGACGACTACATCTTTGATATCTCCATCACGGCCAACCGTGCCGACTGCCAAAGCGTGCTCGGCATTGCCCGCGAGGTGGCCGCTGTGCTGAACAAGCCCCTGAAGATGCCTGCCACCGACTACGCGACCAGCGACTTTACCGACCCGCGCCTGTCCATCAGCGTGGAGGCAACCGACCTGTGCCCCCGCTACATCGGCCACTATGTGCGCAACATCACGCCGGGCGAGTCCCCGCGCTGGATGAAACGCCAGCTGGCCCTCTGCGGCCTACGCAGCATCTCCAACGTCGTGGATATCACAAACTACGTCATGCTGGAAATCGGCCAGCCGATGCACGCTTTTGACATGGACACGCTGGAAAGCTGCCAGATTCTTGTCCGCCGCGCCAAGGACGGAGAAAAAATCACAACGCTGGACGAAAAAGAGTTCACCCTGACTCCCAATAACCTCGTCATCTGCGACGGCTCCAAGCCGGTCGCACTGGCCGGTGTCATGGGCGGCCTGAACAGCGAAATTAAAGATACGACCACCCAGCTGTTGTTCGAGAGCGCCAAGTTTGCCCGCGACAACATCCGTAAGACCGCTCGTGGCCTGGGCCAGAACACCGACGCTTCCAGCCACTACGAGAAGGGCATTTCCGAGTATACCACCGAGCTTGGCATGGCCCGTGCCCTGCATTTGATCCAGGAGCTGGGCTGCGGCGAAGTCACTTCCACCCACTTTGACTGCTCGGCCGGTGCGCCGCGTGAGGGTAAGCATTTCACCGCCAGGATCAGCGGCATCAACGCGATTTTGGGCATCGCCGTTCCCACCGACACCATTCTTGACATTCTGAACCGCCTGCAGTTTGAGGTCAAGCTCGAAGCCGACGGCGACACGATGCAGGTCGTTGCGCCCCGCTGGCGCGAGGATATCGAGGTCGGTGAGCCTGACCTGGCCGAGGAAGTCATCCGCGAGTACGGCTATGACCATATCGTGCCCACCTTCCTGAAAGCCGCCACCGTCACCAGCGGCGGTCTGACCGCCGAGCAGAAAGCTCAGGCCAAAGCCAAGCGTACCATGTGCGCCCAGGGCTTCTACGAAGCTGAGACGCTGGCTTTCTACGCTGACGCTGACCTGGATATGCTGCACATTGCCGCCGATGCCCCGGAGCGCAATGTCATCCGCATTCTGAACCCGATTTCCTCCCACCTGACCATCATGCGCCCGCTGCTGGCACCGTCCCTGCTGAATGTCGTTGTCGACAACCTGCGCAAAGGTAACGCCGAGGGCCGCCTGTTCGAACTGTCCAACATTTATATTCCGAAACAGCAGCCTTTGACCGAGCTGCCCGAGGAGCGCCTGCACCTGGGTTTTGCCGCCTGGGGCAAGGACGAGGACTTCTTCGCCGTCAAAGGCGCCGTCGAGAGCTTTGGCACTGCGTTCGGCGTTGAACTGAGCGTCGAGCGCGCCACTGATGTTACCTGGCTGCACCCCGGCATTGCCGCTTATATCCTGTGCAAGGGGGAGCGCGTCGGCGTGTTCGGCAAACTGGCTAACGATGTGACCAGCGAATTGAAACTGCCTAAGGACAGCCGCGCCAATCTGAACATCTACCTCGGCGAGATCGACTGGGTCGCCTTCCACGCACTGGTGCCTGCCGCTGTCCATTACCAGCCCATCCCCGAGTTCGCTCCGGTTCAGCGTGACCTGGCCCTCGTCGCACCGGAAAGCATGGAGTGCGGCACCCTCGTCACCGAGATGCAGCGCGCCTGCAAGCAGCTGACCAGGGTCGAGCTGTTCGACATCTACCGTGGTGAAAAACTCGGCGCTGACAAAAAGAGCATGGCGTTCAGCCTGTTCTTCCAACCCGGCGATAAGGCCCTGACCCCCGATGAGGTTGACCGCTTCGTCAAGAAGATTCTCGGCAACCTCAAGTTCAAGCTGGGCATCGAGATCCGCGAGTAATCCTGTATCATACAAACCGCTCTGTGCCGCTTGGCGCAGGGCGTTTTTTCGCGGAATTTCGCTTGCATTTTTTCTGGTTCCGTCGTATAGTAAATAGAGACTATCCAGACTGCCACAGGAGAATGATTATGGCAAAAATACACCGCAATGACGCGCCGCTGTACCAGGGCCAGCCCGCGAATCCATACAGCACCACCACTCTGCCGGAAATTCCCGCCCAGAAGCCCGCAGCCGAATTTTACGACCAGGACCACGATGAGGAATTTACCGAGCGCGAGGAGAAAAAGCACCCCAAAAAGCACGCCCAGAAGAACGCGGAGGCCCGCAAGAAAAAGCGAGGCGATCTGGTCTATACGATTGCCATGGTCGTGTTCGCAGCGATTTTCCTGGTCAGCGGCGGACTGCTGGTCAAGCGCTTTATCGATGATAAAAAGACCGAGAGCGAGTTTGCCGACTTGCAATCGATGATTGACACCTCCGCCACGCCGGAACCGGCCGCAGCAGGGGAGAACGTCAACCCCAACGGTGCCAAGTTTGCCGCGCTGAAAGATAAGAACGCTGACTTCATCGGCTGGATTTCCATTGACGGCACAACGCTGGACTTCCCGGTCATGTATGCGCCCGATAACAAGGATTTCTACCTGCGCCATGACTTCAACAAGCAGTACAGCGTCTACGGCGTGCCGTATCTGGACGAAAAGACCACGCTGGGTGCCAACGCCGAAAGCGAGAACCTTATTATCTACGGCCACAACATGAAGACCGGCACGATCTTCGGCTGCCTGACCGAGTACAAAAAGGCCGCCTACTACCAGGAGCACCCCTACATTGAGTTCGACACACTTTACGGTGACGCAAAATATGAGGTGTTTGCCGCCTTCGCCATCGACGTGGTGAACGATACGTCCTTCGTCTACAACCAGTATGTGGACATGGACGAGAATACCTACAACGCCTATGTGGATGAGGTCCTTTCCCGCAGCGATGTGGACAGCGGCATCCGCCCCAGCTACGGCGAGCAGCTGCTGACCCTCTCCACCTGCGAATACTCGACTGACAACGGCCGCTATGTCGTCGTGGCGCGGCGCGTCAGCTCCTGATTTTCATAAGTTTTACAGAACAATACTTAAAAATCTTTTGCGGCAAGTACCAAACGCAGGTAAAATTGCGTTTGGTACTTGCTATTCTTTGTCGGATGTGCTATCCTAATAAATGCGCGATAACTTTTGATTCGTTCTTATATGGTGTAAGAAACCGGAAAGGGAGAATGCGCGCAGCGGGCGGCCGTAGCCCTTGACGGCCGTCCGCTTTTGTTTTTGCAGCGCGTACAAAGGCGCAAAAAATGCACAAAAGTATAGACAAATTGCGCAAGAAAGCATATACTATATAAGTATTTTGATTTTACGCGCTAAAGCATATGCATGGAAAAGTATATCAAAACACAGTTACAGTAAGGGAGGATACCTGCTATGTGTGGAATCGTAGGCTTCACCGGTGCGGCGCAGGCCGCGCCCATTCTGCTGGATGGCCTGGCGAAACTGGAATACCGCGGCTATGACTCTGCCGGTCTGGCCGTGCAGAACGCTGCCGGTAAAATCGAGGTCGTCAAGGCCAAGGGCCGCCTGAAGGTTCTGAGCGAAATGACCGACGGCGGCAGCGCGGTCTCCGGCAGCTGCGGCATCGGCCATACCCGCTGGGCTACTCACGGCGAACCGTCCGTCATCAACGCCCACCCGCACTATTCCCGTGACCAGAAAATCGCTGTCGTACACAACGGCATCATTGAGAACTACCTGGAAATTAAAGAGCGCCTGCTGAACAAAGGCTTCACCTTCGTCTCCCAGACCGACACCGAGGTTGTGGCTCAGCTGCTGGACTACTATTACACCGGCGAGTCCGCCGGCAACGCGCTGGATGCCATCACCCGCATGATGGTCCATGTGCGCGGCTCCTACGCGCTGGGCGTGCTGTTTGCCGATGAACCCGGCGTCATCTACGCCGTGCGCAAGGACAGCCCCCTCATCATCGGCAAGTGCGGGGACGGTGCCATCATCGCCTCCGATGTGCCCGCGCTGCTCAAGTACACCCGCACGGTCTACTACATTGACAATCTGGAAATCGCCCGCCTGACACCGGATTCCATCGACTTCTTCAATATCGACAAGGAACCCATCACCCGCGAGTCCACTACCATCGAATGGGATGCCGAAGCAGCCGAAAAGGGTGGCTACGAGCATTTCATGATGAAGGAAATCTACGAGCAGCCCGCCGCTGTACGCGACACGATCTCGCCTCGCCTGAAGGACGGCCAGATCGATTTGTCTGAGCTGGCACTGGACGAGGCTGCCATCCAGAATGTACGCCGCCTCTACATCATCGGCTGCGGCTCGGCTTACCATGTCGGCATGGCCGCGCGCTATGTGTTTGAGAGCCTGGCCCGCATCCCGGTCGAGGTTGACGTCGCCAGTGAGTTCCGCTACCGTAACCCGGTGCTGGAGTCGGATTCCCTCGCCATGGTCATCAGCCAGAGCGGCGAGACCGCCGACACGCTGGCCGCCCTGCGTCTGTGCAAGGAGCGCGGCGTGCGCACCATCGGCATCGTCAACGTTGTCGGTTCCAGCATCGCCCGCGAGGCTGACGCCACCATGTACACCTGGGCCGGGCCGGAAATTTCCGTTGCCACCACCAAGGCGTATAGCACCCAGCTGGCGGCCTGCTATCTGCTGGCTACCGAGTTTGCCCGCGTGCGCGGCACCCTGGCTGACGGCCAGTATGAGCACCTTGTCACCGAGCTGGAAGCCCTGCCCGAGAAAATCGAGAAAACGCTTGCCGACAAGGAGCGTATCCAGTGGTTTGCCAGCAAGTACGCCAACGCCAAGGACGCCTTCTTCATCGGCCGCGGGCTAGACTATGCCGTTGCGCTGGAAGGCAGCCTGAAATTTAAGGAAATCAGCTATATCCACTCCGAGGCATTTGCTGCGGGTGAGATGAAGCACGGCCCGATTTCTCTGGTCGAGAACGGCACGCTGGTCGTCGGCATCCTGACCCAGCCGGATCTGTTCGAAAAGTGCGTCTCCAACATGGTCGAGGTCAAGAGCCGCGGAGCGTTCCTGATGGGCCTGACCACCTACGGCAATTACAGCATTGAGGACACGGCGGGCTTTACCGTCTACGTGCCCAAGACTGACCCCCACTTTGCCACCAGCCTGTCGGTCATTCCGCTGCAGCTGCTGGCCTACTATGTCAGCTGCGCCAAGGGCCTGGACGTGGATAAACCCCGCAACCTGGCCAAGAGCGTGACGGTCGAATAAGTAAATTTGTCTGTTTTACCAAAATTTTCTGCCTAATTTTATACAACATTAGCCCCATTTGCCCGCCGAAAAGTAGGACAAATGGGGTCCTTTTGTGCTATAATAAATAAGTATAGTGATTTTATCGGGCCCCTCAGACAGGGAACACCCAGAATATAGAGTTTATGGTAGAGGAAAAACAGATGCAACAAGATGTAAACAAACAAATCATAAAGGGTCTGCCGCGCCGCATTGCCTTGATGCTGCTGGACTGCTGCTTGATCGTTGTCTGCTACTGGCTGGCGGTCATGCTGCGCTTCGACAGCGGCGACGCCTACCGCCGCGTGGAAATTCTGCGCGCCATGGCCCCCATGCTTATGTACGTGCTGCCCATCTACATGATCGTGTTCTGGTTTGGCGGCCTGTATGAGATCATGTGGGAGTACGCCGGTATGCGCGACCTGGCCCGCCTGACCTGCCTATCTGGGTTGGCAACAGGGCTGATCATGCTGTTTGATTTGATTTACCATAATCGCCCCATTTCCGGCGCGGTGCTGATTTTCGGTGCAGTGTTCAACACGGCGGCCATCGCGGGCGTTCGCTTTCTCTGGCGGTTGATACGCACCGTGCAGACGGCCAAAGCTACCAAGCCGGAGGACAACACGCCACTGCTCATCGTCGGTGCGGGCAACGCCGGTGCCTGGGCTGTCAACCTGTGCAAGAACAAGAACCAGAGCTTCGGCACCCCGGTCTGCATAGTGGACGACGACCTGACCAAAAAAGACCTGCGCGTGCAGGGCGTACCGGTGCGGGGTACGATTTCCGATATTCCCGAGTTGGTGCGCAAGTACCACATTATGGAAATCGTCATCGCCATCACCACCGTGAAAGGCGACCGTTTGAGCGAAATCATCAACCTGTGCAATTCCACCCACTGCCGCGTGCGGATGATCAGTGACCCCCAGGCCGTGGACGAGAACGGCAACCCGGTGGCCGCAGGTTTCCGCGAACTGAACACGGCAGACTTCCTCTCCCGCGACGAAATTCAGCTGAACAACGCCCAGATTTCCGAGTACCTGCATGACAAAGTCGTGCTGGTCACGGGCGGCGGCGGTTCCATCGGCAGTGAACTTTGCCGCCAGATCATGCGCTACCAGCCCCAGCGGCTGCTGATTTTTGATATCTACGAGAACTGTGCCTATGAGCTGGAAACCGAGCTGAAAAACAAGTACGGTGCCGATGCCCCCATCATCACCCTGATTGGTTCCATCCGTGACAAAGCGCGTCTGGACGAAGTATTTGAAACCTACCATCCGTCGGTCGTGTTCCATGCAGCCGCCCACAAGCATGTGCCGCTTATGGAAATCAGCCCCGCTGAGGCCGTCAAGAACAACGTGTTCGGCACGAAAAACCTGCTGACTTCTGCCGCTGAACACGGCGTTGAGCGCTTCGTCCAGCTTTCTACCGATAAGGCCGTCAACCCCACCAACGTCATGGGCTGCACCAAACGCCTGTGCGAAATGCTCATCCAGACCTTCTCACGCGGTACAACGATGACCTGTGTGGCCGTCCGCTTCGGTAACGTGCTGGGCAGCCACGGCAGCGTTATCCCACTTTTTGAGGAGCAAATCAAGCGCGGCGGCCCGGTCACCATCACCCACCCGGACATTGTGCGCTACTTTATGACCATCACCGAGGCTGCACAGCTCGTTTTGCAGGCGGGCGGCCTTGCCAAGGGCGGCAGTATCTACGTGCTGGACATGGGCGAACCGGTCAAAATTATGGATCTCGCCAACCGGCTGATTCGCTTCTACGGGTATGAGCCGGGCGTGAATATGCAGGTCAAAATCACCGGCCTGCGCCCCGGCGAGAAACTGTACGAGGAACTGCTCATGGACGCCGAGCGGGACAAGATGGGGAAAACGGCCCACAACAAAATCTTTATCGCACCGCCCATGCAGATCGATTTGGAAAAATTCTACACCAATCTGCAGAAGCTCAAGGACTCCGCCAAGCACAACGATGATGAAGTCGTTGACGTGCTGCAGGAGATGGTCCCGACCTACCATCCCAACCGCCGCGTGCGCGCAGACCACACCGTTGTAGCCGCCACCGGCAACACGGCGCTTTTCTCCAAGGAGGAAGTCACCCGCAAATTGCAGGAAAGCGAACATAAGGAGGGCTGACCCCATGTACGAGCGTTATATCAAGCGTCTGCTGGACATTATCCTCTCACTGGCCGCCACGATTATTTTGGCTATCCCCATGGGTATTGTGGCACTCTGGATCAAAATTGACTCGCCGGGCCCGGTGTTTTTCAAGCAGCGCCGCGTCGGCAAGGACAAGACCCACTTCAATATTTTAAAGTTCCGCACGATGCGCGGTGACACGCCCCATGACGTGCCCACCCATCTTTTGAAGAATGCCGACAGCTACATCACCAAGAGCGGCGCTTTCCTGCGCAAGACGAGCCTGGATGAACTTCCCCAAATCTACAACATCCTGGCCGGGCAGATGAGCGTCATCGGTCCGCGGCCGGCGCTGTACAACCAGTATGATTTGATTGAAGCCCGCGACAAGGTCCACGCCAACGATGTGCGTCCCGGCCTGACCGGCCTTGCGCAGGTCAACGGCCGCGACGAGCTGCCCATTGATATAAAGGCACGCTACGACGGCGAATACGCCGCCCATGTGACCTTTTGGCAGGATGTGAAAATCTTCTTTCACAGCATCACCTACGTGTTTGAACGGCGCGGCGTTGTCGAGGGCGGCACCGGTACGATGAACCAGACAAAAGAGGAAAATCCGTCAAAATGACGGACGCTGTACCCGCCGCAAACATAGCGGTGGGTACATTTTTTGTACTGATTTGAAAAATATACAAGAAAATCTTGCGATTTTAGTGAAAATATGTTGCAAAAGCCAACTGAATTGTGTAAAATATACATTATGAAGTTTTGGTTTTCGGGCAGATTACCAAACGGCAATTTTGCCAAACACCCATAGCCCGCACTGCACACCGGTGCAGACTGTCTAAATAACAGCAAAAGGGGAGTCACATATTATGGCAAACAGGGTATTCCAGAATGTGGTCTACCAGATGAAAGACGCAGTGGATCGTGTTGTCGGCGTCATTGATGAGACCGGCGCCGTCATTTCCTGCTCTGAACTGGGGCAGATCGGCGAAGTGCGTGAGGGCGTTGCAGCCGTACGTCAGACTGCCGGGGATGCTTTTGTGCGTGATGGCTATGCCTATCACCAGTTCTCCAACGCAAAGCACAACGACTATGCTGTCTTTGTCGAGGGCACCGACACCACGGCTGAGCAGTTCGCCGCCATGCTGTCCATCAGCCTGCAAAGCATCAAGCAGTATCACGACGAAAAATTCGATAAGACGAACTTCATCAAGAACGTCGTGCTTGACAACATCCTGCCCGGCGATATCTACGCCAAGGCGCGGGAGCTGCACTTCGTCTCCGACGTGCAGCGTGTTGTGCTGCTGATTCGCGTGACCTCCGGCAACGATATTTCCGCCTACGATGTCGTCAGCGGTCTTTTCCCGGACAAACAGAAAGACTTCGTCTTTAACATCAGCGAGACGGACACCGTCCTTGTCAAGGAAATCAAGCCCGACAACAACACCCGCGATATGGAAAAGCTGGCGGCCTCCATCGTCGACACTTTGCAGGGCGACCACTATATCAAGGCGGTCGTCGGCATCGGCACGCCCATCGGCAACATCAAAGACCTGGCCTCCAGCTTCAAGGAAGCACAGATTGCTATGGAAGTCGGCAAGGTGTTCGACACCGAGCGCCAGGTCATCAGCTATGACCATCTGGGCATTGCCCGCCTGATCTATCAGCTGCCCACGACGCTCTGCGAGGCTTTCCTGCGCGAGGTATTCAAGCAGGAGAGCATTGACTCCCTTGATGCCGAGACGCTGTTCACCATCCAGCGCTTCTTTGAAAACAACCTGAATGTCTCCGAGACGAGCCGCGGGCTGTTCGTCCATCGCAACACGCTGGTCTACCGTCTGGAGAAGATTCGCAAGCTGACCGGCCTGGATCTGCGCAACTTTGACGACGCTATCGTTTTCAAGGTAGCCCTGATGGTCAAGAAATATCTGTCCGCCAACCCGGCCAAGTATTGATTTTAATAAAACTTTCACAGATAGAGACAGCGCTGCGCAACGATGCAGCGCTGTTTTTGCTATTTTTGTCATTTCCTGTCACTTGACCGGGCGCGGCAATCATGGTATTCTATTATATGTATGACTGTAACCATAACAGCAAGAGCCGTGCGGCGGCAGGAGAACCCCGAATGATCGAATTTGAACACGTTTATAAAACCTATGAGACGCACAACGACGAGAACGTTGCGCTCGAGGATATCAATATCCATATCGAAGAGGGCGAGTTTGTCTTTATCCTGGGACATTCCGGTGCGGGCAAATCCACTTTTTTAAAGCTCATCCAGATGGAAGAAAAGCCCACGAAGGGCAAGGTCTTTATCAACGGCCAGGATCTGACCCGTATTCGTCGGCGCAAGGTACCCTATCTGCGCCGCCAGATGGGCGTTGTGTTCCAGGACTTCCGCCTGATTCCGACGATGACGGTCTACGAGAACGTTGCTTTTGCCATGCGCGTGACAAATATCTCGACTAAAAAGATTCGGGATCGTGTACCGTTCGCGCTCTCCCTTGTCGGTCTGGAAGATAAGATGGACCGTCTGCCAGATGAACTCTCCGGCGGCGAGCAGCAGCGTGTGGCCGTTGCCCGCGCCCTGGCCCACGGCCCCAAGCTCATCATTGCAGACGAGCCCACGGGCAACATCGATCCGGAAATGTCCATGGACATTATGCAGCTGTTCGAGGCCATCAACAAGGTCAACATCACCGTTGTCGTCGTCACCCACGAGCACGAACTGGTCCACAAGCTGGCCCGCAAGTACGGCAACCGCGTCATTACGCTGGCCAACGGCATGGTCGCGTCCGACACGGCCCACCCGGAGGCCGCCCGCCGCTATGCCGCCGCCATGGCCGAGCGCGAAGCCGACGAGTACGATGACTACGACGAGGATTGATTTTTAACAAAGAGGGGACACCATGCGTTTTTCCAGCTTTACCTATCTGGTCGGCCAGGGACTGCACAACCTGCGGGCCAATCGGCTGATGACTTTTGCCTCTATGGGTGTGCTGACCGTCTGCATGCTGCTGATTGGTGCGGCCTACCTACTGGGCGTCAACATTGACGCCATGGTGGCGTACATCGGCGACCAGAACGAGACTGTCGTCTATATGGACGACAACGCCACCGACGAGCAGATTGCCGCTGCCGACGCCGCCATCCGCAACACCCCCCATGTGGTGGGCGTGACCTATATGTCGCCCCAGGACGTGCTTGCCACCTACGGCGACATGCTGGCTGACTACACGAACCTGCAGCAGGTTTTCGAGAATGACAACCCGTTTACTCCGAACTACCGCGTCGCGGTGGACAGCCCCGATGATATCGAGAGCGTCTCGGCCCAACTGCTGCAAATCGATGGCGTTGCCAGTGTCAATGCGCCGCTGGCTATGGCCGATACCTTCACGTCCCTGCAGCGGGTCATCAATTACGCCTGCTACGGCATCGTGGCGGTGCTGGCCATCGTCTCCATCGTCGTCATCAACAACACCATCAAAATCACTGTCTTTAACCGCCGCAAGGAGATCGGTATTATGAAGCTGGTGGGTGCCACCAACGGCTTCATCCGCTTTCCATTCTTTGTCGAGGGCGTGACCTCCGGCCTGATTTCGGCAGGTATCGCCTCCGGCATCGTCTGCGGTGCATACTATGCGCTCTGTCGCTGGTATGCCGAGAATCCGTCCAACCTCTCCCAGATGTTCGGCGGCTCCCTCGTGCCGCTGGAACAGGTGTGGTATTACATTGTAGGCGGCTTTGTCGTGCTGGGCTTTGTGCTCTGCGGCCTTGGCACTGCAACCAGCATCCGCAAGCATCTGAACGTATAACAGGGGATACAGGAAAGTCAAGATACCATGAAACATTTTTCGCACGGAAAAAAGTTTATCTCGCTGCTGCTCAGTGTCGCCGTCGCCATGACCATGACACTGTCCACCGTCATGACGCCGTTGGCCGCAACCACCAGCGTCAGCGACCTTCGTCAGAAATTGCAGGAATTACAGACGAAGCAGGATGAACTCGACAAGCAGCTCAAAAACGCCCAGAGCGACAAGGCCGACGCCGAGGCACAAAAGGCGCAGCTGGAACAGCAGCGTGAACTTATACTGAGCCAGATCAACAACCTGGCCCAACAAATCGGTGACCTGGACAGTGAGATCGTCAACAAGCAGGACGAGATTGACCAGAAGCAGCAGGAGGTTGACCAGAAGCAGGCCGAGTACGACCAGCGCTGGGAGGATTTCAAGGGCCGCATGAAAGCCATGCAGCGCCTCAACGACGGCGGCTCTATCGCGCTGCTTTCCAGCGCCACCAACCTGTACCAGCTGCTGACCTTTGCCAACACGCTGGAGCAGATCGTCGCCAAGGACGAACAAATCTGCCAGCAGCTTGAGGACGAGCACAACGAACTGGAACAGCAGAAAGCTGACCTTGAGCAGGCAAAAGCCGACCTTGAGGCCACACAGGCCGATTTGGAATCCCAGCGCACCGCCCTGAACGGCAAGACCAGCGAGTTGGCCCAGAATATCTCCCAGACCGACGCCAGCATTTCGGCGGCAGACGCAGAGATCGAAGCCAACAAAGCTGCGCTGATCGAGGCCAACAAAGCTGTAGATAAAGCAGCTGCCGAGCTGGACGCCGCGCTGAACGCCGCGAACCAGGCCTACGGCAATGCGTCCATCCAGTGCTCACTGGATTTCGGTCGCCCGCTGGCTACCTATAAGTACGTTTCCTGCTATTTCGGCGGCAATGGCCACCGCGGCACCGACTATGCCGCACCGGGCGGCACCGAAATTTACGCCGTTTCAGGCGGCGTTGTCACCGCCGCGGCCTACCATTACAGCTGGGGCTACTATGTCCAGGTCTACCATGGCAAGGACGACAACGGCAACACCTACTCGACGCTGTACGCTCACATGAATAGTGCCCCGGTCGTCAGCGTGGGTCAGAATGTCTCCAAGGGCACGGTGCTCGGCTATGTCGGTTCCACCGGCAACTCCACCGGCAACCACCTGCACTTGGAAATGAAGGTCAACAACGTCCTGGTCAATGTCATGAATTACCTCTCATAAATGAAAGGGGAGTTTGCTATGAAACCGCAGAAGCATAAGACCTCCGTGCGCATTTTTTGCCTGGTGGTCGCCGTTCTGATGGTGCTGAGCCTTTTCTCTACGGTAATTTTCTCGCTTGCCTACGGGGCATAAAACGCAAAAACAGTAAGGAGCCATCAGACCCATGAGCAAAAAAATCAGTCTTGGCGTGGCCGCCACGATTGCCATTATCGCAATGGCCGTCACCTTCTCGCTGACGATGGTCGTATCGATGAAAATGTTCAACACCACCGTTTCCAGTGTCAAAAATAAGGAACGTCAATACAACAAGCTCTCCGAGATCGACCGCTTCGTCCGTTCGGAAGAGTTCTTCACCATCGATGAGGATACGCTGAACGACCGCCTGGCTGCCGGTTATATGAACGGCATCAACGATAAGTATGCCGTCTACTACACCGCCAAAGAGTACAGCGAAAAGCAGGCCGTCGAAAAAGGTACCCTAACCGGCATCGGCGTGGCCGTCGTCAATGACGCCTCCTCCGGCTACGCCCGCATCATCCGCCTGTATGATAACTCACCTGCGGCCGAGGCCGGGATGCAGGTCGGCGGCTTTATCACCGCCATCAATGACGAGTCCACCCGCAATATCACGTCCAGCGCACGCCTGACCTCCAAACTGCTGGGCGAGGAGGGCACGACCACCGCCGTCACCTACCTGACGCCCGACCGCCAGGAGCAGCAGTTCAACCTCGTACACTCTAACTACAAGACACCTTCGATTTACGCCGCCCAGATGGTCGCGGATACCTGCGGCTATATCCGCATCGATTCCTTCTCCACCGGCACAGCCAGTGAGTTTAAATCCGCTGTGGACGATTTGCTGCAGCAGGGTGCGACTGCGTTTGTCTTTGACCTGCGTGACAACACCGGCGAGAACTTGAACGCAGCCCTGGTCGCCGCTGATTACTGTGTGCCCTCCGGTGATATTGCCAAAAAGCAGGACAAGGACGGCACCGTGACTACGCTGCGCATGTCCGACGAAGATGAAATCACCGTCCCGATGGTCTGTCTGGTCAACGGCAGCACGGCGGGCAGTGCAGAGCTGTTTGCCAACGCCCTGCGCAAGATGGGCGGCGCGACCATCGTCGGCACCAAGACTGCCGGCAAGGGCGTTGTGATGAGCGATGCCCAGAGCTTTTCCGACGGCTCTGCTGCCTATATCACAGTCGGCCTGTTGCTGGACAACGAAGACCAGACTTGGAACGGCGAGGGCCTGAGCCCGGATATTGATGCCTCGCTGTCCGTCGACGAGCAGAATGCCTACTACGATTACACTCTCAACACTGACCCGCAGATCAACAAGGCCGTCAACGCGGCCATGACGCTGACCGGCCAGAACTGAATCTCTTGACCATGGGGAAAGGAAGTCCGCCGTGCCCACACTGACCGATTTGTCTACCATCCGTGACCTGTGCGCACGGTACGATTTTGCCCTGTCCAAGGGCTTTGGCCAGAACTTTATCATCAACCCCGGCATCTGCCCTCGCATCGCCGAGGCCGCCGGTATCGGCCCCGGCTGGGGTGCGCTGGAAGTCGGCCCCGGCATCGGTGTATTGACCGAACAGCTCTGCAAGCGTGCGGATAAGGTCGTCTCCATTGAGGTCGACAAACGTCTGCCGCCCCTGCTGGAAGAGACGATGGCTGATTACGACAACTTCAAGCTCGTCTTAAACGATGTACTGAAGGTCGACTTGAAAGCCCTGCTGGCGGATGAGTTTGGCGATAAGCCGGTGGCTGTCTGCGCTAACCTGCCGTACTACATCACCAGCCCGATTTTAATGCGCCTGCTGGAAGAAAAGCTGCCCATCCGCAACATTACCGTCATGGTGCAAAAGGAGGCCGCACAGCGCCTGTGTGCTGCCCCTGGCACGCGGGACGCGGGTGCCATTAGCTACGCCGTGGCCTATTACGCTGAGCCGAAACTGCTGTTCAGCGTCCAGCCCGGCAGCTTTTACCCGGCCCCCAAAGTGACCAGCGCCGTCATCCGCCTGGATGTGCGCGAGAAGCCTGCTGTACAGGTACCCAACGGCGACGAGGCCGCCTTCTTCGCCCTCATCCGTGCGGCCTTCTCCCAGCGTCGCAAAACTGCCGCCAACGCCATTGCCAACGGCCTGCACCTGCCCAAAGCCCAGGTCATAGCTGCTTTGCAAGCCGCTAATCTGGACGAGCGCGCCCGCCCTGAGCAGCTGACACTGGAAGATTATTGTGCATTGCAGACAGCAATGATGCAGGAATAACGATTAAGCCATTGACAAACAGGGCTTATTTGTGTTAAACTAAGTGAGTTCCCGCTAGTATAGCACAATTGGCAGTGCAGCTGATTTGTAATCAGCAGGTTGCAGGTTCGATTCCTGTTACTAGCTCCAAACGATTGTGAAAAATAAAGATGCAATGTACAGTGCAATATAGAACAAACCTTATTGTGACGCTGTTCATGAATAAGGCTCTATGCTGCACACATTCCATAAGAGTTTTTCACGCAATCCAGAGCGCTCCTTGTATAAATATGCAAGGAGCGCTTTTGTTTATAATAGCCCCTATGGTTGAACCATAGGGGCTATTTTTCTACAGCCGAATCCATTTGTTCTCTCGCAGCTTTTGGTTATCGCCCAAGACACATGCGTACTCATAATTAAGCTTCCGGCTGACAGGGCTTACCAGTGGGGCAGCTCCAAACTGGGCTATTGGCGTATCGTCGGGAGTCCTGTATTAAAATGTTCCATTACAAACAAAAGACTCGCAGCAGCGGGATACTTCAGCATCCTCAACTACTACGAGTCCTTGCACTTATGCGGTTGAACCGCCGTGTACCGGTCGGTACGCACGGTGGTGTGAGAGGTCGGCTCTTTAGTTAAGAGCGCCTCCTGCTCGATTCATACTTTATTCAATCTTTACAGCAGTTCTACGCCTGCATCTTTGCAGGCCTGCGTGGTCGCGTCATCCCACAGGCTGACCTGGACTTCACCTACATGGGCCTTGCCCAACAGCAACATACACAGGCGGCTCTGGCCAATGCCGCCGCCCATCGTCAGGGGCAGGGTGCCATCCAGCAGCATCTTGTGGAAGGGCAACTCCGCACGCTGCGGGCAGCCCGCTTCGGCCAGCTGGCGGCGCAGGGCGTCGGCGTCAACGCGGATGCCCATGCTGGACAATTCCAGCGCACAGCCCAAAGGCTTGTGCCAGAAGAGGATATCGCAGTTCAGCGCCCAATCGTCATAGTCGGGGGCACGGCCGTCGTGGGGCTTGCCGCTCTTGAGCTTGCCGCCGATCTGCATAATGCAGATGGTGCCGTGCTCCTTGGCATAGGCGTTCTCGCGCTGTTTCGGGGTGAAGTCTGGGTATATATCTTCCAACTCCTGGGTCGTGACAAACGTCACTTCGCGGCCAAGGTGGATGTTATTTTTCAGTTCAGGGAACTTCCAGCGCAGCTCGTCAGAGGTCGCGCAGACCGCATCCACAATATCCCGTACAGTCTCCTGCAAAAATTCCAGCGTGCGCTGGTCGGCGGTGATAACGCGCTCCCAGTCCCACTGATCCACGTAGATGCTGTGCAGGTTGTCCAGTTCCTCATCACGGCGGACGGCGTTCATGTCGGTCACAATGCCCTGGCCGGGGCGGAAGCCGTACTTGTACAGGGCATAGCGCTTCCACTTTGCCAGGCTGTGGACGATCTCAGCGTGCTTGTTCAGGCTGGGCACATCGAACTCGACCGGGCGCTCCACACCGTTCAGATCGTCGTTCAGGCCGCTGCCCTGCATGACGAACAGGGGAGCCGTGACGCGCTTAAGGTGGAGCGCCATGCAGATCTTCTCCTGGAAAATCGTCTTGATCAGGCCGATGGCTTTCTGGGTGTCGTACAGGCCCAGCAGGCTTTGGTAGCCTTCCGGAATGGTAATGCTGCTCATATTACATTCTCCTTTTCTTTTCCAAATAGACCCTATTTCTTACGCTTTGGCAAACTGGCTTTCGTACAGGTTCTTATAGAAACCGCCCTGCGCCAGCAGTTCGTCATGCGTACCGCGCTCAATGATGTTGCCGGCCTTCATCACCAAAATCTGGTCGGCGTTCTTGATGGTGGACAGACGGTGGGCCACGATAAAGCTCGTGCGGCCCTTCATCAGTTCCTCAAAGGCATCCTGCACCAATACCTCGGTGCGGGTATCGATGCTGGACGTTGCCTCGTCCAAAATCAGAATCGGCGGGCGGCGCAGCATGACACGCGCAATGCAAAGCAGCTGGCGCTGGCCCTGGCTGATGTTGCCGCCGTCCTCAGCCACCTGGGTATCATACCCGTTGGGCAGGCGGCAGATAAAACTGTGGGCGCGGGCCTTTTTCGCCGCCGCGATGATTTCCTCGCGGGTAGCGTCCGGCTTGCCGTAGGCAATGTTCTCGGCAATCGTACCGGCTTTCAGCCACGTTTCCTGCAAGACCATACCCAGGTTGCCGCGCAGGCTGTCCCGGGTCACGGTATCAATGGGGTGTCCATCGACCCGCAACGTGCCGCCGTTGATCTCATAGAACCGCATCAGCAGGTTGACCAGGGTCGTCTTGCCGCAGCCGGTGGGGCCGACAAGGGCAATGCGCTGGCCGGGCGCGACCTTCAAATTCATGTCCTCAATCAGAGGAACATCGTCCACGTAGCGGAACTTGACGTGGTCGAACTCGACGCTGCCCGCACCGTGGGGCAGTGCCACCGCGTCAGGGGAATCTGGCGTGATGGGTGTCTCATCGATGAGGTCAAACACGCGCTGTGCGCAGGCAAGGGCGTTCTGCAATTCGGTCATAACGTCGGAGATATCGTTGAAGGGCTTCGTGTACTGGTTCGCGTAGTTCAAAAACACCGACAGCTGACCGACCGTGATGCCGCGCGCAATGGCGACGAATGCGCCCAGCACGCCGACGGCGGCGTAGACCAGCGCATTGACAAATCGGGTGCAGGGGTTCGTGGTGGAGGAGAAGAACGTCGCCTTGACGCCGCACTTCTGCAAATCGAGGTTGATCTTGTCAAAGCGTTCCTCGGCGCGGCTTTCGTAGCCGAAGGCACGAACCATATGCTCATTGCCAACCAGCTCTTCCACCAGGCTGGTCATCTCGGCGCGGGTCTCGCTCTGCACCTTGAACATAGAATAGGTATGGGTGGCAATGAACCGCGCCACAAAGATGGACAGTGGCGTCAGCGCCACGACCACCAGTGCAATGCGCCAGTCAATGAAAATCATCACGCCCAGCGTGCCAAAAATCGTCAGCACGCCGGTAAACAGCTGGGTAAAACCCATCAACAAACCGTCGCTGAACTGCTCTACATCGGTGGTGATGCGGCTGATAGCGTCGCCGGGGCGGTGGGCGTCCATATATTTCAGCGGTAAAATTTCCAGCTGCTCAAACGCCTTGACGCGCATGTCCCGCACGACCTGGAAGGTGATGCGGTTGTTCACAACATTCATCAGCCATTGGGACAGCGCCGTGCAGGCGATTGTGCCCGCCATGACCAGTGCGATTTTGCCAAGGCCCACGAAGTCGACCTCACCGGGGCCGAGAATCATATCCACGGCCTTGCCGGACAGCACCGGGGCCAGCAGGGTAGTGACCACTGTGATCAACGCAAATGTCAGCGTCAGGATGACCATGCCGGTGTAGGGGCGGATCAGCTTCAAAACGCGATGGATGGTGTTCTGGTTCAGTTTTTGTTTTGGCTTGCTCATAGCGTTTTGGCCACCTCCTCCTTGCTCAGCTGACTCAGGCAGATTTCCTTATAAACTTCGCAGCTTTGCAGCAACTCGGCGTGGGGAGCATCGCCCACAAGCTTGCCGTCGTCCAGCACCAAGATATGGTCGGCACGCTGCACGCTGGCCGCACGCTGGGAGACGATGAACACCGTCATACCGCTCGTTTCCTCTTTAATAGCCTTGCGCAGCGCCGCGTCAGTAGCAAAATCCAGCGCCGAGGCACTGTCATCGAGAATCAGAATCTTCGGCTTTGGCACCAGTGCGCGGGCAATCGTCAGGCGCTGGCGCTGCCCGCCTGAGAAGTTGCGGCCTGCAGTCTCGACCGGGGCGTCCAGCATGCCGGGTTTGCCGCGCACGAACTCCGCCGCCTGGGCAATCTCCAGCGCCTGCCAAATCTCCTCGTCTGTCGCACCGGGGGCGGCCCACTGCATATTGTCGCGGATGGTTCCGGTGAACAGCACGGCCTGCTGGGGCACGATGCCCACCATGCCGCGCAGCTGTGCAAAGCTGTACTGCTTTACATCGTGGTCAAACAGCGTCACGCCGCCGTTATCGGCATCATAGAAACGGCAGACAAGATCAATCAAGGTCGATTTGCCGCTGCCGGTGCCGCCGATTACACCGATGGTCTCACCGACTTTGGCCGTAAACGAGATATCGGTCAGGCTGGGTGCGCCTGCCCCCTTGTAGGTGAAGTTGACATGGTTGAACTTCGCCGCGTCGGCCGCATTCGCAATGTCCAGCGTCGCCGTGCCAGGATCCTCCATCGTGGTATGGGTGTTTAAAATTTCATTGACGCGCATACCGCTGGCCAGGGCACGCGTGACCGAGACGACCAGGTCCGCCAGGCGCAGCAGACTCAACAAGATTTGGCTCATATAGTTGATAAGGGCAATGACCTCGCCCTGGGTCAGCGCACCGGCATCGACCTCGACACCGCCGCGCAGCAGCAGGGCCACCACAGCCAGGTTGACGACGAGATAGGTCAGCGGGTTCATCAATGCGGAGATACGCCCGGCTGCGAACTGCAATCTTTTCAGGTGGTCGTTCGTCTCCACAAAGGCGGCCAGCTCGTCCGCCTGGCGGGCAAAGGCACGCACGACGCGGGCACCTACGTAGTTTTCGCGGGTCAGCAGCGTCACGCAATCCAGGCCATTCTGTGCCTCGTGGTAGATAGGCACCGTCACGCGCATGATGGCCCATATGATGAGCGACACCATAATCGTCACGCCGATAAACAGCAGCGTCAGCTTCGGGCTGATGGAGAACGCCATAATCAGCGCACCGATAACGATGAACGGCGAACGCAGCAGCAGGCGCAGCGTCAGGTTGACGCCGTTCTGCACCTGATTGATGTCGCTGGTCATACGAGTGACCAGTGTCGGGGTGCCGATGCCATCCAGTTCGCTGTAACTCAGTGTGTCGATATGGCGGAACAAGTCCTTGCGCAGCGCCGTACCAAAGCCCAGCGCCGCCGTAGCGGAGAACCACTGGGCCGTCAAACTGCTGGCAAGGCCGATGGCCGCCAGCAAAACCAGCAGACCGCAGCGCGTCCAGATGAAAGCTGCATCCTGATTTTTGATGCCTGTGTCAATAATGCTGGCAATGACCAGCGGCACGAACAACTCAAAGCAGGCTTCCAGCATCTTGAACAGCGGCGCTAACAGGGCTTGCCTCTCGTAGCCCTTGATGTAGCGCATCAATTTGTGCATTGAAACCACCTCAAACCAAAAATTAACAATACCGGTTTATTATATCACATATTTTCCCGCTTGTCATTGCATGAAGCTACATATTTCGATGACTATTTATTTGCCCGGCGTCTATACTTTCAATGGACACATTGTTGAGGGAGGATATGCAGATGTTCTGGCTTTACCGATATAAAGGTTTTTCCCGCACGGCGGCACGCACCGTGCATACGGCGGTGGTGCTGGCCGGGCAGCAGGGGTGTTCCCAGGCCGACACCGGCCACCTGCTGCTGGCGCTGGTGCAAACTGCTCGAGGCACGGCGGCGGATTTTCTGCGCCGCAAGCGTGTGACAGCCACGGCGCTGGCCGGGTGCAGCGCCGCCCGAAGCCTGGGCAGCCCCCGGCAGCTGCATTCCCGTGACCTGGCCCCCGAGTTGACCAAGGCCATGGAATTTGCCGTGTTGGGGGCCCACGCCGCCAGCGCCGCTAAGGCCGATAATGAGCACCTGCTCTGCGCGATGCTCGAGGATTCGTCCTGCACGGCCAGCCGGTGGATGGCGTCCTTAGGGATCGAGCTGCCACAGGCCGCGCGGGAGTGCCGCCAGCTTTCCGGGCAATTCGTGCTGCCCGCGCAGCCGCGTATGTCGTCCAGCCGCACCGGACGACCCAGCGAAAAATACGGCCGCGACCTAACCCGCCTGGCGCAGGAGGGGCGGCTGGACCCGGTGCTCTGCCGGGACGACGAACTGAACCGGATGATTGAAATTCTCTGCCGCCGCCAGAAGAACAACCCTTGCCTGCTGGGGGAGCCTGGCGTCGGCAAAAGTGCCCTGGCTGAGGCGCTGGCCCAGCGCATTGCCAGCGGGCAAATCACCCCGGCACTGCAGGGCAAGCGGTTGTTGGCGCTGGACATGGCATCCATGGTTGCGGGTACAAAGTACCGCGGCGATTTCGAGGAAAGGTTCAAAAATCTATTGGAAGAACTGTACCGCGACCGCTCCACCGTGCTGTTCATCGACGAGATACACATTATTGCCGGGGCCGGTGCAGCGGAAGGAGCCATCGACGCCGCGAGCATCCTAAAACCGATGCTGGCCCGCGGGGAGATACAACTCATCGGCGCAACGACGCCGGAGGAATACCGCAAGACAATTCAAAAAGATTCAGCGCTGGAACGCCGTTTTGGCAAGGTCATGGTGGAGGAACCCGCCCCCGCCGACGCCGAAAAAATCTTAAACGGCCTGATGCCCCGGTACGAACGCTACCACGGCGTTGCTATCCCACCGCAGGCCATCCATGCGGCGGTGGAGTTGAGCGTGCGCTATTTACCGGGGCGCTTTCTGCCCGACAAGGCCATTGACCTGCTGGATGAAGCAGCAGCCGCCCGCCGCATTGCCGACACCGGCGGCGAGAAAAAAGCGTTAAGCCCCGCCGACATCGCCCATGTGGTCAGCAAGGCCAGCGGCGTGCCCGCCGAACGGGTAGGCGAGGCCGAGCGTGAGCGGCTGGCACACCTGGAAGAGCGCCTTTCTGCCGAGGTCATCGGCCAGTCACGGGCCGTCGCCGCCGTGGCATCAGCCATCCGCCGCAGCCGTACCGGCTTGCGGGAGAGCGGGCGCCCCATCGGTGCCATGCTGTTTTTGGGGCCGACGGGTGTGGGTAAAACACAGCTGGCCCGCACGCTGGCAAAATGCTGGTTCGGCAGTGAGAAAGCCCTGCTGCGCTTTGATATGTCGGAGTATATGGAGCGCCACACCGCGGCGCGGCTCATTGGTGCGCCGCCGGGCTATGTGGGCCACGACGAAGGCGGTCAGCTGACCGAGGCCGTGCGCCGCCGACCATACAGCGTCGTATTGTTTGACGAAATCGAAAAGGCACACAGCGATATCCAAAATCTATTGCTGCAAATTTTCGAGGACGGCAGCCTGACCGACGCGCAGGGGCGAAAAGCGGATTTTTCCAACACAATTATTTTGCTTACGTCCAATTTAGGGGCGCGGTGCCTTTCGGGACAGACGGCCCCGCTGGGCTTCGGTGCGGTAACTTCCGAGACGAGCCGCCGCAGCCAGCAGGCCGTGCAGGAGGCAAAAGAATTTTTCCGCCCCGAACTGATGGGCCGTCTGGACGAGACAGTTTTGTTTGACCCGCTCGGCCCGGCACAACTGGAGGGCATTGCCGACAGGCTGCTGTGCGAACTGGAACAGCGCGCCGCCGCACAGGGCTACACGCTGCGCCATACCGCTGCCGCTGCCAAAACGCTGGCAGGAGACAAGGTACCACCCTACGGTGCGCGGGAGCTGCGCCGCACCGTCAGCCGCGCAGTGGAGCAAGCCCTCGCTGACCGTATTGCCGCCGGGACCGCCCACCCCGGCGGCATTTACACCGCTGACGTCGATGCGGAAGGGAATATTATTTTGACTGAGGGTACGTTGGCGGCGTGTGTATAAAAAAATGAGGTACCTGCCATCTCGGCAGATACCTCGTTTCTCTGTCAATCTTTCACGTACAGCCCACAGTGGCACGGCCCATGGTAGTTTGGGTCGGCCAGCTGTTCTTTGAACTCTTTGCAGATGCAGATATTCTCCGGGATGTGCTGCAAGCGGCAGGGGCAATACCCACCGGTGCGCTTGAGCCCCTCACGGATGTTCTTCACGATCTCGGCATCAGGATTCAGGTGAAATTTTGACTTATCCATAATGTTACCTCGTTTACGGCTTGACGCGGAACTCCTGTTCGCAGTAGATGCAGCGGTAACGGCCGCTAGGCGTCAAAGCAAAGATGTGGTCACAGCCTTCCTCAATGGAGGTGATGCAACGCGGGTTCGTGCACTTGATGACATTGACCAGGCGCTTGGGCTGCTCAGGGTGCTTTTTCTCCGTCACATGGCCGTTCTTGATAAAGGTGATGGAGATTTTCGGATCGACATAGGCGAGGATGTCAAAGTTCAGCCCGGACACGTCGCCCTCAATCTTTATTATATCCTTTTTGCCGTCCTTTTGGCTACGGACATTCTGCAAAAGCGCCACACTGGCATTGGTTAATTTTTCCAGCTCCATCATGTGGTACAGGGCCAGTCCGGTGCCTGCGGTGATGTGGTCAATAACCACACCGTTCTGAATCTCATCAACCTTCAACATTGAACGCTACCTCCCCGGTCTTGGGGTCTTTCAGACCCAGCAAAGTCATGATCAGCGCCATACGCATATATACGCCGTTCTGCACCTGGTCAAAGTAGGCCGCACGCGGGTCGTCGTCCACATCCAGCGTGATTTCATTCACGCGGGGCAGGGGATGCAGCACCGGCATATCCGCGGGGGCCAGAGCCAGCTTTTCCTTTGTCAGGACATAGCTGTTTTTCAGGCGGATGTAATCTTCTTCATTAAAGAACCGCTCACGCTGGACGCGGGTCATGTAGAGGACGTCCAAATCGGGCAGAGCCTCCTCCATGCTGCGTGTCTCAACATAGGGGATGTTGTTAGGTTCGAGAATTTCTTTGATAATGTAGTCCGGCACACGCAGTTCTTCGGGGGAGATGAGCACGAACTTCATGCCCGGCAGGCGGGACAGGCTCTTGATCAAGCTATGCACCGTGCGGCCAAACTTCAAATCGCCGCAGAAGCCGATGGTCAGGTGGTCAAGATGGCCTTTGCGCTGGCGAATCGTCATCATATCCAGCAGCGTCTGGGTGGGGTGGCTGTGGCCGCCGTCACCGGCGTTGATGACCGGGATGCGGCTGTACCGGGACGCACGCAGCGGTGCGCCCTCCTTGGGGTGGCGCATGGCGGCAATATCGGCCACGCAGCTGATAACACGGATGGTATCGGCGACTGTCTCGCCTTTGGATGCGCTGGATACACCGGCATCGGGGAAGCCCAATACCTGGCCGCCCAGGTTCAGCATAGCAGCCTCAAACGAAAGGCGGGTGCGGGTGCTCGGCTCATAAAACAGCGTCGCCAGCCGCTTGCGGGCGGCAACGTCTTTGTATGCGGCCGGGTCGTCGTGGATACGGTCGGCAAGGTCCATTAAGCTGAGCGTTTCTTCCAGCGTAAAGTCTGCCGGATCGATCAAATGTCTCATACACAATCCCCTTTGTTTAACTCTAATCTATTCTAAGCGGCGGTATACCGTTTAAAATCAAACCAGCTTGCGCACCATCGCAAAGTCAAAGAAATCCGTGTAGCAGGTCTGGCAGCACAGGACCGGCTTGCAGGTGCGGGAGTAGAAAATTTCATCCAGCTGCAAAAGTGCCTGTTCCGGTTTTAGCCCCAGCTGGCGGCGGATGCTCGGCGTACCCTGCACAGCGTGCAGGGTCGTCAGCGTTTCGGTCACTTCCGTATGGCAGTGCTGCGCCACGATTTCAAAAATCGGGCGGCTGAAATCAATGGTATCCAGCCGCTTGCCGCCAAACAACGCCAACGGTAAAATATCGGTGGAGTAAAGCACCGGCGTTTCATCTGCCAGTACCCGGCGGCGCACAAATACCAGTGTTTGCTCCTTTTCCGGGTCAAGTGCCAGCTTTTTGATAAGTTCCGGCGTGGCGGTCTCCTTCGTGACCATCAAGGTGTCACTATGCGGCACACGGCCAATAGCGCGGATCATCCGGTTAAATTCCAACTTTTGGTCCATGCGGTTTTCCACCTGCACCACGTCGCGATTGACCAGCGTACCGATGCCGCGCACACGCTCCACATAGCCGTCACGCTCCAAATCGCTCAGGGCGTCGCGCACTACGGTACGGCTCACGCCCAGAACATCGGCCAATTCCAATTCACTGGGCAGCTGGGTGGCTTTGGCATAGCGGCCACCGCGCAGCTCATCCAACAAACGCTGGGAGGCCTGCTGGCTGCGCAGTTCGCCGCCAAGGCGGCTTTCCGTCGTCTTATTCATTCGCAAATTCCTTTCGTGCCCGGCATACGTCAGCCAGGCAGCATTTGTCGCAGTAGGGCTTGGTGCGGGCCGTGCAGACCGCACGGCCATGGTCCACCAGCCGGTGGCAGAAGCCGTTGCCTTCCTCGGGCGGGATGATTTTCCACAGCTCTTTTTCGACCTTGGCGGGTTCTTTGACATTATCCACCAGCCCGATGCGGTTGCACAGGCGGATGCAGTGAGTGTCCGTCACAATGGCGGGCTTGCCGAATACATCGCCCATAATCAGGTTTGCGCTCTTTCGGCCCACGCCGGGCAGCGCCAGCAGCGCATTAAAATCATCGGGCACATAGCAGTCATATTGGTCGCGCAGCACCCGCATACAGGCCGAAATATCCCGCGCCTTGCTGTGCCCCAGCCCACAAGGCTTGACAATGGCCTCGATTTCCTCCGGGCTGGCCGCAGCCAGTTCTTTCACCCCGGGATACTTGGCAAACAGATCCTGCACCACCACATTCACGCGGGCATCGGTACACTGGGCCGCCAGCCGCACCGATACCAAAAGCTGCCACGCATGGTCATAATCCAGCGTGCAGTCAGAGTCGGGGTATTCTGCTTTCAGCCGTGCAATGCAGATTGCCGCCAATTCTTGCTTCGTCACTGCTTTTTCTCCGTTTCTGTTCTTTTCATTTGATTTTACCACGCGTGTTTGATATAATCAAGAGCAGAAGTATGACGTTTTGGTACACTATCTCAAACTTATCTTAAAAAAGGAACACGAAATGGAGCCATTGGCACAACGCCTGCGCCCCCGCAGCCTGGATGAAGTCTGCGGGCAGCAGCATCTACTCGGCAAAAATCAGGTATTCCGCCGCACGGTCGAGAGCGGCAAGATCCCCAACATGATCTTCTACGGCCCTTCCGGTGTTGGCAAAACGACGGTTGCCAGCATCATTGCGGCGGGCAGCGGTATGCAGCTGCACAAGCTCAACGGTACGACGGCCTCCACCAGCGATATCAAATCAGTGCTGGCGGATATCGGCACCTTGGGCGCGGCCGGGGGCATCTTGCTGTATCTTGACGAGATCCAGTATTTCAACAAGCGCCAGCAGCAAAGCCTGCTGGAATGCGTGGAGCAGGGCACCGTCACCCTGATTGCCTCCACGACCGAGAACCCCTATTTTTATGTATACAACGCCCTTTTATCCCGCTGCACGGTGTTTGAGTTCAAATCGCTGACGGCGGACGATATCCGCGTCGGCTTGCAGAACGCCGCCGCTCGGCTGGGGGCCGAGGATAAAACGCCTATCTTGATTCCCGACGATGCGCTGGACTACCTGGCCCAGAGCGCGGGCGGCGATATGCGCAAAGCGCTGGGCAACCTGGAATTTGCCGTGACCGCCGCGCCGATTGAAAATGGCAGCCGCACCATCACGCTGGACATGGTACAGCAGGTGGCCGTGCGTACCGCCATGCGGTATGATAAACTGGGCGATGACCATTACGATATTGTCTCTGCCTACCAGAAATCTATGCGCGGCTCTGACCCCGACGCAGCGCTGCATTATTTAGGCCGCCTGCTGGAAGCGGGCGACCTGCCCAGCGCCTGCCGCCGCCTGATGGTCTGCGCGTGTGAGGATGTGGGTCTGGCCTGGCCGCAAATTATCCCCATTGTCAAAGCGGCGGTGGATATCGCCAACGCCGTCGGCCTGCCGGAAGCCCAGCTGCCGCTGGCGGATGCTGTGGTGCTGGTGGCCACCGCACCCAAGTCCAGCTCTGCCCACGACGGCATCCATGCCGCCATTGCGGACATCCAGGCCGGGCGCACCGGGCCCATCCCGCGCCAGCTGCAAAACAAACACTACGACGGCGCGGATGCCAAGGTCAAGGGGCAGCATTATCTCTACCCGCACGATTACCCCAACCACTGGGTCGCTCAGCAATACCTGCCCGATGCTATCAAGGACCGCCAGTATTACGTCCCCGGCGAGAACAAGAACGAGCAGGCCTTTGCCCAATATTGGAAGAAAATCAAGGGAGAATAATTCATGCTCCGCTACCGTAACATTACAAAGTATCGTTCTGTCTGGATGGCACTGGCTGCGCTGTGGATACTCTACTACCATTCCAGCCTACCGCCCAAATATTACAGTTCCTTCCTTGGGTATGTGCGCTTCTTCGGCTTTTCGGGCGTTGACATTTTTGTGTTTGCCTCGGGCCTGGGCTGTTATCATTCCCTTACTCGCCACTATGACCCGATTGCTTTTCTCAAAAAACGTATCATCCGCATTCTGCCCAGCTACTATGTTGTGCTGACAGCCTGGTTGATCTACCAGCATCTTCGTTCCGGTATTTCGGTTTCTTCGGTGTTTGCGAACTATCTGTGTGTTGACTTCTTGGCAGGTGCGGACTTTCAGACACTTTGGTACATGAATGGTGTGTGGATTTATTATCTCTTTGCCCTCTTTCTTGTACCGCTTTGTCAGAATGCGTCCCTGCGCAGAAAAATTCTGCTGCTTTTCCTCTGTGCGGCGTTTTCTGTACCATTTTTCTCGGATATCCGGCTCATGCTGTTTTCGCGGCTGCCGCTTCTTTTTCTCGGCATCTGTTTTGCCGATTACGGTGCCAGGCACGAAGAGATCCCGGCCCGACTGGCCGCCGCGCTTATTGCGCTTTCCTGCCTTGGCTGGGGGCTTTTGGTGTACATAGTCAAGTGCGTCCCGGATGACCGTATTTGGGCCTATGGTCTGTATTGGTTTCCGTTTATCCTGATTGCACCTGGGCTGTGTATTGTACTGTCCCTGCTGGCCGCCTGCCTGGATAAAGTTTCCCCGCAAATCATCCGCGGCTGTACGTTCCTGGGCGGATGCACGCTGGAAATTTACGCTGTTCACGCTTTTGCTTTCCAGGTCTTTCGCGATGCACTCTCGGACGACATCTTGTATGGCACGGACAAGCGCTGGCTTCTGCTTTCCGTCCTGTCTGTGCTCTTTGCCGTTTTGCTTGCCCGCGTAATGGTGCGATTGACCGCCAAAACACAAAAGCAGCCCGCCCAACAAACCTGACTGAAATAGGAGAAATTTATGTCTGACCTTCACTGCGAGACCATTACGTTTCCGTCGTCGGACGGACGCCATACTTCCTCCGCTGTGCTGTACACGATGCCGGATAAACCTGTGCGGGCAGTCATCCAGCTGAGCCACGGTATGTGCGAGTATGTGCGCCGCTACGCGCCCATGGCCGAGTTCTACGCCGCCCACGGCATTGCACTGGCGGGCAATGACCACCTCGGCCACGGCGACACCGCCAAGGCAGGGGAGCACGGCCACTACGGCGAGCCGGATGGCCGCCTGCATCTGCTGAACGACCTGCACACAATGAACGGCTTGCTCCATGAGCGCTTCCCTGATACGCCCATTATCCTGTACGGCCACAGCATGGGCAGCTTTTACGCGCGCTGGTACGCCGAAAAGTGGCCGGAGAGCATCACGGCACTGGTTATTTCCGGCACGGCAGGTCCCAGCTTTATGAACGTCATCGGCCAAAAACTAGCCGGGCTGATTGCCCGCGTCAAGGGGCCGCGCTATGTTTCGCCGCTGATGGTCAAGCTGAATTTTGGCAGCTATTGCAAGGAAATCGCAAACGCCCAATCGCCCAATGCCTGGCTTTCCCGCGACGAAAACGTTGTGAAAACCTACGATGCCGACAGCCTGTGTACCTTCCAGTTCACCGCCGCCACCTACCGCGAAATGCTGGCAACGCTGAACCATGTCAGCACCAAGGCGTGGGCGCAGGCCATCGACAAAGACCTGCCCATTCTGCTGATTGCCGGTGACGGCGACCCGGTGGGCGACTACGGCAGTGGCGTGCGCAAGGTCTGGGCCATGCTGGGTGACGCCGGTGTCAACGACCTGACCTGCCAGATTTTTGAGGGCGGCCGCCACGAACTGCACAACGAGATCAACCGCGACGAGGTCTTTGACTACGTGCTGACCTGGATTGAAGATCACATTTAAACCACGCTGTATCGCATCCTCCGCCACATTGGCGGAGGATTTTTATTTTTCCTCTTGACAAATCCATATTGCAGTTGTATCATTGTATTAAGCTCTTAACACAATGATACAGCAAAGGAGCCTCCGTTATGAACTGGAACATCACAGCAGGCCGCCCGGTCTACGTGCAGCTTGTGGAACAGCTTGAGCTTGCGCTGGTGGCAGGGGAGTTCCCGCCCGGCAGCCGCATCCCGCCTGTGCGGGAGCTGGCCGCCGACGCGGGCGTCAACCCCAACACGATGCAGCGTGCCTTGCAGGAATTGGAAAGTCGCGGCCTGCTGCAGGCCCAGCGCACGGCAGGCCGCACCGTGACCGCCGATGACGCCGCGCTACACGCCCTGCGCCGCCGCCGCGCCCAAACGCTGGCAGGGGAGTTCCTGCATCAGATGCACGCCCTGAGCCTGACCGAAACCGAAATTGAAACGCTGCTACGCGAAACCGCACAGCAGCAGACAAAGGAGTAAACCATGGATGCTATTTATGAGGTACACGGCCTGACCAAACGGTATGGCCGCACCACCGCCTTGGACGGCGCAGAGTTTTCCGTCACGCCCGGCAAGCTGGTCGGGCTGCTGGGCCCCAACGGCAGCGGCAAAACAACACTGCTGAAAATCTCTGCCGGGCTGCTTACGCCCACAGCGGGCAGTGTGCTGGTCGATAAGACCCCCGTCGGTGTCTACACCAAGGCTGTCACCAGCTATCTGCCGGATCGGATGGCCCTGCCTACTGAGTTCACAGCCGCTGACGCCGTGAGCCTGTACAATGACTTTTTCCCCGATTTTGACAAGGCCAAGGCCGACGCCATGCTGGCTGACCTGCGCATCCAAGCTCACGACAAAATCGGTGCCATGAGCAAGGGGACACAGGAGAAAATGCAGCTCTGCTTGACCATGAGCCGCGCCGCCAAGCTCTACCTGTTGGATGAACCCTTAGGCGGCGTTGACCCCGCTGCCCGCGACTACATTTTGCAGACGATCCTTCACAATTACAGCGAGGACGCCGCGCTGGTCCTGTCCACCCACCTGATTGGCGACATTGAAAAGGTGCTGGATGAGGTAATTTTCCTGCAAAACGGCAAGGTCCTTCACCAGGCTGCCGTTGACGAGCTGCGCGAGGAAACAGGCATGAGCGTTGATGCATACTTCCGGGAGGTCTACAAATGCTGACAAATTTATTGAAATACGAGTTCAAGGCCACGGGCCGCGTTGTCCTGCCGATTGCAAGCGGTGTGCTGGTGCTGAACATTTTCACCGGTATCCTGAGCCATTTTATCCAGAACACCTCTGACAGATTTCCGCTGGCCGGGCTGGCCCTGGTGTTGCTGAACCTAGCAGCGCTCGTCAGCCTTCTGGTAGTACTGGCGGTCTGCTTCTTTATTGAAGTGCAGCAATTTTACCGCCTGCTGGGCGACCGCGGCTACCTGATGCTGGCCCTGCCCGTGCAGCCCTGGAAGCATATTGCCGCCAAGGTTATTTGCGGCACGGCGTGGACCGTGTTCGGTATGTTATTTTCTTCCGTCTGCGGTGCGCTGCTTACAGGCGATTTTTCATTCAGCGCCCCTCATGCTGAGGATTTTGCCATCTGGGCTGTGATGGTGCTTATCGTTCTGGCCCTGATTGCGGGGGGCCTGCTGCACACCTACCTGGCCTGTGCTTTCGCCGGGCAGTTCACCCAGCAGCGCATGCTTATCAGCATCGCCGCCTACTTCGTCATCGGTTTTGCCGGGCAGATGGCGGCACTGGTAACTGCGTTTTTCGTTGCCCTCTATGGATACAAATATTTCAGCAATATAAATTTCAGCAGCGCATCGTCCATTTTCAACTATAACAACAGGCTGCCTTTCCTGCTGCTTTCCATGCTGGCCGTCTTTGCGCTCATCGCCCTCGTCGATGCCCTTATGTGGGCACTGACCCAGTGGTTCATGACCAAGCGGCTGAATCTGGCGTAATTACAGAAAGTCCCGGATGCGCTCTGCATCTTTCATGCCTTTGCTGTACAGTTTTTTCAGCGCCTCCTGGTCGCGGGTCAGCGTCTTGACGCCGCAGGTGTCGTCTGGCGCAATAATAAGCACCTTGCCCTCGGCGGCCAGCTTTTGGGCCAACGCAATACCTTCGTTATAATGCTGCGCCCGCAGGGCCAGCTGTTCGGCGGCGTGGGGGTATTTTCGGTGGATGACCCGCGCCAACTTACGATCCGTGCCATCCGTCCGGATGGTGCCCACCGGCTTTGTCAGAATCAGCACAACCTTGTCGCAGCCGTCCGCAAAAGCCTTTTGCAGCGGGATCGTATCACCCAGTGCACCGTCATAATAGGGCACACCGTCAATCTCAATCGGCTTGCACGCCACCGGGATGCAGCAGGACGCCATCAGCACGCGGTAGTCGTCCTGGCACATATCACTGCGTGTAAAGTACTTTGGCTTGCCAGTGACGGCATCCGTGGCGATCATGTACCACTCCATCGGATTGGCTGTCATCTTTTCAAAATCCAGCGGGTTTTCACATTCGCGGTTACTCAATGTGCCGTAGATATATTGCAGGTTCAAAAACGACCCGCCGTGCAGCATATTTCCTGCGCCCATATATTCTTTGCGCATGGAGTATTCCTCATAGAACAGATAGTTCCGCCCGCGCTGGCCGCTTAAATAGGAGGCAATGTTAGCGCTGCCTGCCGAAATGCCGATGCCGTAATCAAATTGTACGCCGTTGTCCATGCACCAGTCAAACACGCCCGCCGCATAGATGCCGCGCAGACCGCCACCTACATCGATGACTCCGATTTTTTCCATACAATAGCCCCTCTTTCCACTCTCAAAAGTATACCACCCTCGTCGCCGCAAATCACCGGACAATCCCGGGCAAATGTATTGACTTTTGGTGTGAAAGCGCGTATATTCTTTTTACAGACCATTAGTCTGTAAAAAGGAGTGTATCCTATGTCGCGCAACAAATATCCGGAGCAAACCGTAGAAAAAATCCTTGACGCTGCCGCGTGCCTGTTTGCCCAAAAGGGCTATGCCCACACCACCTTGCAGGATGTCATTGACGAAACAGGACTTTCCAAGGGAGCCGTGTACCACCACTTTAAATCCAAAGAGGAAATTGCCGCCAAGGTGGGCGACCGCATGGGGGCGGAGTTTACGGCCACGCTGGCCCATATCCGCGACGACGACGCCATGACCGGGCTGCAAAAATTGCAGGCCATCTTTGCCGCGTCGCTATTGCCGCAGCGCCAGCAAGCGCTGGGCCGCGCACTGCCGCGCCTTTGGGATGACCCTCAGTTTCTTTCCATTGAGCTGCACGATTTGTTGGAAAAGACTGTTCCCATTTACATAACGCCGATGATTCAGCAGGGAATAACCGACGGCAGCATCCACACCGCGGACGCCGCCGCATTGGGGGAAGCCCTGTTTTTACTGGCAGACCTCTGGCTGCACCCGCTGACGCGCCCTACCACGCCAGACCAGCAACGGGCACGGTGCGCGGTGTTCCGCCAGGTAACGCAGGGGATTGGGCTGGATCTGCTGACCGAGGAACAGAGTGCGCAGATGGTGAAGATGTGCGAGGAATAAGGTAAAAACCTGCATTTGGCAGCTTGCGCTGCCAATTTTATTTCACATTTACAAACCGCCGGTCGGTTTGTATAGAAACAGTTTTCACAAAACAGGAGACACACCCATGAACACTACCTTTTATAGATTACTTATCTGCCAAATCGTTACGCTGTTCGCCAATGCGGCACTGCGGTTTGCGCTGCCGCTGTACCTGCTGCGCAAGACCGGTTCCGCTGCGCTGTACGGCGGCATCACGGCGGCGGCCTTGGTGCCGATGCTGGCGGGCACACTGTATGGGGGCATCCTGGCAGATAGCTGCCGCAAGCAAACGCTGCTGGCCGTTTTAAATTTCATCACTGCGCTGGGCCTGCTGGCCGCCGCAATCTGTTTCCGTCAAATCCCATCAACCACCGTCGTATTGGGCACACTCTGCCTTTTGTACGCCGCCGAAGGTCTGTTCCAGCCTGCTGTACAGGCCTGCCTGCCGTTGTTGCTGCGTGGCCCGGCACTTACGCAGGGGAACGCCGCCATACAGCTCGCCGACACCATTGATGAACTGCTCGGCCCCTTGCTGGGCAGTCTACTGCTGCAGGCAGTAGGGCTGCGTACATTGCTGATTTTCTGTGCGGTATGCCTGGCTGCAACGGCGCTATTTTTCCAAACGCTGCCCATCCCACAGCCAACACGCCAACCGCCTGCAGCTCCCGGGCAGCGAGCTGCAGGCGGCCCACTGCTGCGCCACGATCCGCAGCTGTTCGGCATGGTCGGTGTGCTGGCGCTGCTCAACCTGGCCGTTGTTCCGGCAATCACGGTCGGCGTACCCATCCTCGTTGTTCAATATCTGGCGCTGCCTGACCGAGCACTGGCGTTCACCCAATCTGCCATGAGTGCGGGCGGTCTTTTGGGCGGTGTTCTGGCGGGGGCCTTGGCCGGGTGGCAGCACGGCAGGCAGAAAATGCTGACGCTCTGGTGCATCAGCGCCGTGTGCGCTCTGCTGGGGGCCGCAGCGCTGCCCGGCGTGCCGTCCACCGTCAGCTATGGGGCGGTAACGTTTCTGGCATTTTGCCAGATGGCCGCCGCCGTGCCGTTTCAAATCGACCTTGTCAGCAGCTTGCAAGCCCAGGTGCCAGCGGCGCAGGTGGGCCGCTGCATGAGCTTTGTCACCTTCGCCATCTGCCTGACCCAGCCAGCCGGGCAGGCACTGTACGGTCTTGCTTATGACCGCTTTGCCGCGCAGCCCTTTCTGGTGCTGCTGCTGGCCGCCGCGGCGTCCATTGCAATAAACATTGCCGCAGCGCGTTTTTTCTGCAACAAAGGTAATTTTACGAAGTCATGAACACTTTTTTACAAAATTATGAAAAAGTTTTTATTGACAAACATTCTCCATGCCGTATAATGTATCTTGTGTGTGCATCTAAGGGTAAATTTTTTCTGCCCTGACACATTGGCGTTGTATGTGCTGCTTGCAGCGGACTTTGCAAAACAAAGACCGTGTAACAAACCTTTGCGGGGCGGCATAATTGGCGCTGACTCGTCAAGGACTTTGTGCCGACCTAAGGAAGAAACGGCGCGTGAAGAAGCCCTGTAACGGGAAATTCCGCAAAGGGGGATGCAATGAAAATGAATGAAAATCTGATCGTATCTCTGAAAGACATTGTTGTCGATTTCGATGGGCAAAAGGTTCTGGACGGCCTTTCGCTGGACATTCACGACAAAGAGTTTGTCACTTTCCTCGGCCCTTCGGGCTGCGGCAAGACGACGACCCTGCGTGTGATTGCCGGTTTTGTCACCCCGAAATCGGGCAATGTCTTTTTTGATGGCAAGGACATCGCCAATATGCCGCCGTACAAACGGCCGGTGAACACGGTGTTCCAGAAGTATGCGCTGTTCCCGCACCTGAACGTGTTTGAGAACGTCGCCTTCGGCCTGCGCCTGAAAAAAATGGCAGAGGATGAAATCCGCCCGAAAGTACTGGAAATGCTTGAGACCGTCGGCCTGAAGGGCTTTGAGCGCCGCAGCATCAATCAGCTTTCCGGCGGCCAGCAGCAGCGCGTGGCCATTGCCCGCAGCCTGGTCAACCAGCCCCGCGTCCTGCTGCTCGACGAGCCTCTCGGCGCCCTTGACCTCAAGCTGCGAAAAGAGATGCAGCTGGAACTGAAACGCCTGCAGCGCGAAATGAACATTACCTTCGTCTACGTCACCCATGACCAGGAGGAAGCGCTGACCATGTCGGACACCGTCGTGGTCATGTCCGGCGGCAAGATCCAGCAGATCGGCTCCCCCCAGGATATCTATAACGAACCCAAGAACGCTTTTGTGGCCCGCTTTATCGGTGACTCCAACATCGTGGACGGCGTCATGCTGCGCGACTTCTATGTCAACTTCGGTGGGCATGACTTTACCTGCGTGGACCGCGGCTTCAAGCCCAACGAGCCTGTGCAGGTCGTCATCCGCCCTGAGGACGTGCAGATCGTGCCGCCTTCCGTCGGTATGCTGACCGGCCTTGTGCGTGAGGTCATCTTCAAGGGCGTTCACTTTGAAATGCACGTCGATGTGGAAGGGTATGAGTGGATCATTCATTCTACACAGGCCAGCCAGCCCGGCGAGCTTATCGGCATGAACATCGGCCCGGACGAAATTCATATCATGAAGCGTTCGGAGGTGTGATAGATGCTCAAATCCAAAACCTCCCGCTGGCTGGCAGGGCCGTATCTGCTCTGGATGGCCATTTTCACTGTCGTACCGCTGGTCATCGTCGTCTGGTACGCCATGACGAACGCCGACGGGCAGTTCACCCTTGACAACCTGACCCAGATTGGCCGGTATTCCAGCGTGTTTGCCCGCAGCCTGATTCTGGCCGCCATTTCCACGGTGGTCTGCCTGGTCATGGCGTTCCCGGTCGGGTATTTTCTCTCCCGCCTGCGCGCCAACAAGCAGCATATCATGCTCATGCTTATTATGCTGCCCATGTGGATGAACTTCCTGCTGCGCACCTACGCATGGATGACCCTGCTTGAGAAAAACGGCCTTATCAACAAATTCTTCGGTCTGTTCGGCCTTGGCCCCTTCAACATGATCAATACCTCCGGCGCGGTCGTGCTGGGCATGGTCTACAACTATCTGCCCTTCATGATTCTGCCCATCTACACGGCCATGACGAAAATCGATGATTCCATCGTCGAGGCCGCGCAGGATCTGGGCTGCAACGTCTGGCAGATTTTGTTCCGCGTGCTCGTACCGCTGACCGGCCCCGGCATTGCCACCGGCATTACCCAGGTGTTCGTGCCCGCCGTCTCCACCTTTATTATCAGCCGTATGCTGGGCGGCGGCTCCAACCTGCTGATCGGCGACTTGATTGAGCTGCAGTTCCTCGGCAACTCCTACAACCTGAACCTCGGCTCTGCCATGAGCCTGGTGCTGATGGTCATTGTCCTGCTCTGCATGAGCTTCACTTCGAGCTTCGACGAGTCCGAGATGGAAGGAGTGATGTGACATGGCGAAAAAACATTCCGCGCTGCTCATGCGCACCTACGTCATTCTGGTGTTTTGCTTCATGTACCTGCCCATCGCGGTCATGATTGCATTCAGCTTTAACGAGAGCAAATCCCGCTCCAATTTCACCGGCTTCACGCTGGGCTGGTACAAGAGCCTGTTCCACAACGAGATGATTTTGTCGGCCCTGGGGCTCAGCCTGGTGCTGGCACTGGTTTCCAGCGTCATCGCCACGGTGTTGGGCACACTGGCCACTATCGGCATCAACTCGATGTCCCGCCGCAGCCAGCTCATCATCAACAACATCAGCTATGTGCCGGTCGTCAACCCGGAGATCATCACCGGCGTTTCGCTGATGTTGCTCTTCGTCATGGCGCAGAGCTTCGGTATCGGCGGCGAGAGCGGCATCTTCGGCTGGCCCACGCTGCTGATTGCTCACATTACCTTTAACATCCCTTACGTTATCTTTAATGTAGGCCCCAAGCTGCGCCAGCTTGACCCGAGTTTGTACAACGCCGCGCTGGACCTTGGCTGCACGCCGCGCCAGGCATTCTCCAAGGTCATCATGCCGCAGCTGTCCCCGGCAATTCTGTCGGCGTTCCTCATCTGCCTGACCTACTCCATCGACGATTTCATGATTTCCTACTTCAACTCCGGCACGATGCAGACGCTGCCCATCGCCATCTACTCGATGACCCGCAAAAAGGTCAGCCCCGAGATTAACGCCCTGTCAGCGGTCATGTTCTGCGTCATTCTGGCAATCATCCTGATTTCCAACGCCGCGGATTCCCGCGCCTACCGCCGCAACCAGAACGCCATCCGTAAGGCCATGCAGGACGAAGGGGGGCGCTGAAGATGAACTGGAAAAAACTTTCCGCCGCCGCACTGGCAGCCATGACTGTCACGATAATAAGTGCTGCCCCGGTGCTGGCCGCCGAGGATATCCCCGTCAACGACGACATTTCCGTCTCCGGCGACTACGATTGGACCCGCTTTGCGGGCGACCACATCACGCTGAATGTCTACAACAACGGCCTGTACATTTCTGATGGCTCGGACGAGAGCGTGAACGTTCTCTCCGCGTTTGAGGAGCTGACCGGCATCAAGGTCAACTATACGACCTACGACTCCAACGAGAGCCTGTACGCCAAGCTGAAATCCGGCGGCGTGTCCTACGACGTCATTTTTCCCTCCGACTACATGGTGGGCAAAATGGTGAAAGAGGGGATGCTGGCCGAGCTGAACATGGACAACATCCCGAACTTTGCCGGCATCGGTGAAGAATACCTGGACCGCAGCTTTGACCCCGGCAATAAGTACAGCGTACCCTATATGTGGGGCACGACCGGCCTTGTCTACAACACGACGATGGTCGAGGAGCCGCCTACAAAATGGGCCGACATGTGGGATGTGGAGTACACCAACAATGTGCTGATGTTCAACAACTCCCGTGACGCCTACGCCATCGCTGCCAAGACGATTGGCCTGTCGATGAACCCTCAGTCGGTGGACGAAATCACCGCCATCACCGACGCGCTGAAAAAGCAGAAGAACATCGTGCAGGCCTACGTCATGGATGAGGTCTTTGACAAGATGGAGGGCGGCGAGGCCGCCATGGCACCCTATTACGCGGGCGATGCCATCACGATGATCGACGAGAACCCCGACCTGGCGTTTGTCCACCCGGAAGAGGGCGTCAACTTCTTCATCGACAGTATGTGCATTCCGGCCAACGCCAAGCATCAGGAAGCCGCCGAAATGTTCATCAACTATCTTTGTGAGCCGGACGTCGGCCTGGCAAACGCTGACTTCATCGGTTATTCCACCCCCATCACGGCCGTGTGGGAAATGCTGGACGATGATTTGAAGTACAGCGAAATTGCCTACCCCAGCCAGGAGGTTCTGGACAAGGCAGAGGTCTTTGAGACGCTGCCCGACGACATCAACGCCGCCATGGACGCCCAGTGGAGCGAAATGAAGAGCTACGAAGAAGGCGGCAGCGGCTGGATGGTCGTTGTGCTGCTGATGCTGTCCCTTGTTATTTCCGCTTTCAATATCTGGCGCAAACTCCGCAAAAAGACGCGGGATAATTATTGACCCTTATGCTGCACACCGTCTGCGTGTGCAGCTTTTTTTGCATTTTCTCCGCACTTGTGTTATACTCTTCTTGACCAATCAATTGTACTAAGGAGGGCGCATCCATGCCCGAAAAACAGATAACCTACACCCAAAAATTCACGGTCTACCGCGCGGACGGCGACCACCTGGGCAACGTCAAGCTCGGAGCTTTGCTGCGCTATGCCCAGCAGATTGCCACCACCCACGCCGAGGCCGTCGGCCTGAACGGTTCCCTCTACCGTGAGACGCACACCGCCTATGTGCTGGCAAAGCTGGCCCTGCACGTCAACCGTCTGCCCCGCGTGGACGAGGAACTGACCCTTGTTACCCAGCCCGAGCGCTGCAAGCGCGCCGTCAACAAGCGCATCACCCATTTTTACGATGCCAGCGGGGCAGAGGTCGTCACAATGGACAGCCGCTGGGTGCTCATCGACACCGAAAAGCGGATGATTTTGCGCAAGCACCCGCCGCAGTTTGCCGACCAGTGGGCCGAGGATGTACCGATTGAACTGCCGATGAAGCTGCCCCGCCTCGCGCCTGAGGACTGCGAGACGCTGGGCACGCAGACGGCGACTTACTCTCGCTGCGATATGAACGGCCACCTGAATAACACCCGCTACGCCGATATCGTCTGCGATGCCGTGCCATGGGAGGTGTGGGATACCGCGCAAATTCGCGATTTTACGATCAGCTACCACCGCGAGGTCCCGCGCGGCGAGAACTTCACCCTGCGCCGCGCCGCGCTGCCGGATAACCAGTTCTATTTTGACGGTGAGCGCGAGGGAAAGTCCGCGTTTGAAGCCGTCGTAACCTTCAAAACCTTATAATTTCTACATAAACCCCTGTTACACTGTTTACATCGACAATGTAAAGGAGTTATTATTATGACAAAGCAAAAATTCGGCCTGACAGGCACGGCGCTCAAAACCATTGCGCTGGTGCTCATGGTGATGGATCACATTCACTACTTTTTTGAATTTACGGGCGTTGTACCGGAATGGTTCAGTATGCTGGCGCGGCTGTCCGCGCCGCTGTTTCTGTTCTGCACTGTTGAGGGCTTCGCCCATACCCATGACCGCAGGCGCTACTTCCTGCGTATCTGGGCCATCGGTACTGCGATGGGCACTGTGGAATTTTTTATGATCTATGCAGGGGCCTTCCGCCGCGGGGACGGCTTCTACCCGCTGAATGCCATTTTTCAGGATCTGATGCTGCTCTGCATAATCTGGCAGGGCATTGACTGGCTGCGCCAGCGCCGGTTTGTGCGGGGCGCACTGGCTGCTGCCATGCCGATTCTCTGGCCGTTTTGCATCGCAGCGCTGCTGATGCTTTTTCCCAAAATTCAGGACGCACCGATCGGCTCCTCCGTGTTGGCGTGGGTCATCACCGCGCCGCTGCCTTTGTGGACATCCATCACCGATGGCGGCTGGTCTTTTCTGGCCGGGGGCATCGTGCTGTATGCACTGTACAATCATAAGCGTCTGCGGCTGTCCGTCTGGGCAGCCATGACCTTCCTGTGTGATTTTGTGCTGGTTTATCTGCAGATTCACAGTCTGCCGGATTTCGCCTTTTCCCAGATGTTCACAGTAAACTATGAGTGGCTCGGCGTTTTTGCCGTTATCGGCATGGCGCTGTACAACGGCCAGCGCGGCAGCGGCCACAAGCAGCTGTTCTACTGGTTCTACCCGGCACATGTCTACCTGCTTTACGGTGCATCCTGTCTTGTTTACAGCTTACTGCAATAAAAGGGGCTATTATGGCAAACATTCTGGCAATCGATGATGACCGTGACCTTTGTACGCTGCTAAAAACAGCTCTTGAGCGTGACGGCCACACCGTAGAAACGCGCACCTCCGGCACGCAGCTGACCGATACTCTCTGCCGCTGGGCGGACTGCATCCTGCTGGATGTGATGATGCCCGGCGAGGATGGCTTCGCTGTCTGCAGGCGCATCCGCGCCGAGACAGACGCGCCGATCTTATTTTTGACTGCGCGTACCGATGAGCCGTCTGTGCTGACAGGCCTTGGCCTTGGCGCGGACGATTACCTGACCAAGCCGTTCCGCATAGCGGAGCTGCGTGCGCGGGTCGCAGCACACCTGCGGCGGCAGAACCGCACACCATCCCATAAGATCACCCGCGGCGGGGTGGCGCTGGATCTTTCCGCCAAAGAAGCCAGCGTTGGTAGCACGCCTTTACGCCTGACAAAATCCGAGTACGCTATCTGTGAGCTGCTGGCCCTGCACGCAGGACAGACTTTTTCCAAAGAACAAATTTACGAAGCGGTGTTCGGTTACGACGGTACCGCCGATGACACGGCCATCACCCAGCACATCAAGAACATCCGCGCCAAGCTGCGCGCGGCCGGGGCAGGGGAGGTGCTGCAAACGATATGGGGAGTAGGCTACCAATGGCAAAACGAAAACTGACATCCCTGCGCAGTGTTCTGCTGCGGTATCTCCTTTTGTGCGGCGGCGGGTGCGCGCTGATTCTGGTACTCTGGTGGAGCATTTTTATGCAGCTGATAAACATCGGTTTTCTGCTGCCTGCCGTGGCGTCCGCCCAGGCCTGCGCCGATGCCCGGGAAACTGTGGCCTCGATGACGGCAGACACATTCGATTCCCTGCAGATCAGCGACTTATGCCGCTGGGCTGTGGTGCAGAATGACGCAGTGCTGCAGACCAATATGAATGACCGGCATCTGAAAAATGCCCTCAACGCCTTTCACGGCGGCAGCGGCAATCTGGGGTATACGCAGTACCAGTACGATGTCAAAATGGCTGACGGAAGCTTTTGCCTTTTGCAGTACGACTATGCTACGCCCTACGCCGACCCGGCCCTGCGGGACACGCTGCCGGATTTCCAGACCTGCTATTTTGTGCTGCTGGCGGCGCTCATCCTCGTTTGGCTGGGCTGGCAGACCCACTGCACCGTGCGCACTTTTGCCGCAGAGACTACCCGGCTGAACGCGGCCGTAGATGCTATTGCCGCCCGGCAGCTGGAGCAAATTGACACGGATGGCGTGCGCATCCGGGAATTTGCCGCCACCTTACAGGCCTTACAGACGATGGGCCGCGAACTGACGGACAGCCTACAAAGCCAGTGGCGGATGGAGCAGCAGCGCACCGAGCAGATCGCCGCATTGGCCCATGACTTGAAAACACCGCTGACCGTCATACAAGGCAACGCCGAGCTTCTTGAGGAAGATACCCTGAGCGATGCACAGCATGCCCAACTGCAGGCCATCCTGCGCGGCACAGAGCGCGCACGCCACTATTTGGCCGCTCTGCGCACAGCCGGCGCAGCACCTGCCGTACAAACATCACTGGCCAGCCACGCCCTCACGGAACGGCTGGCGCAGACAGCCCGCGCTCTCTGCGCGCCTGCCGGAATCCATTTTATATTACAGGAGGAATGGCAGGGGACGATCCGTGCTGCAGAAAACGACCTGCTGCGTGCTGCGGAAAACCTTTTGGACAACGCCGCCGCCCACACTCCGCGCGGCGGAACCGTCACCCTGACCGTTGCAAAGGAAAACAACAGCTTTATTTTGCGTGTGACCGATACCGGCCCCGGCTTCACGCCAGAAGCGCTGGCAAAAGCAGGGGAAATGCTCTACACCGACGCCGCCCGCAGCGATGCCGACCATCAGGGATTGGGGCTGTATTTTGCGAAAAAAGTCGCACAGTTCCACGGCGGCACACTGGTTTTATCTAACCTTTCCGGCACGCATGGTGCCTGCGCCGAGCTGCGCCTGCCGATTGGCAGATAGTGCTTGACGGCGATTTTGCCTTGTGCTAAAATCAGGAAAAATCTGTATGCAAACGAAAGGAATGTACCCGGCATGGATACTCAAAAATCCTGGCAACTGGATCAGCCGCAAGGCACGCCGCTTTATACGTTGGATGTACACAACACCCAAACCATGTACGTTAAGCGGATGTTTCTTGTCAATCGCCTGCGTCTGTGGCAGCTTGCTGTGCTCGTCGCCTTGCTGTTTTTATATATCAATTCTGCGTCGGTTCTGGGGTTTGTGTTGGGATTTCTTTCAATTCCCTATGCGTTTTTCCTCGCGCGTTCGATGGCAGTTTCCGCATATAAAAGCAACGAAACCGCCCGAGGCAAGCTCGTCCACTACACGTTTTACAAGGATTGCTTCACAGTGCAAAGCTCCTACTCCCAAAGCACGATTTGGTATGACGACCTTTACCGGGTCATTGTGCGGGAGCATTCCGTCTGCCTGATGGTCTCCAACCGTATCGGCTATGCCTTGTGTGAGAACGAATGTCCCGAAAGCGTGCTGGATTTTCTGCGTGAGCGCTGTGCCGAGAAGCGAAAGCCGAAGGCGAAAGAAATACTCTTTTCCGTTTTGTTTGCCCTTCTTTGTGTCCTGTTCCTCGGCTATGCCTGCATGGCCGTACTGGCCCGCTGCAGCACCTCTGCAGAAACTGTTCCCGCGCCCACGCCGCTCCCGACAGAATCGGCCATCGTCGAGGAAGAACCGACCCCGGCACCCACAGCCGCCCCTACCGCTGCCCCCGACACAGAAGAAACCATCTCTAAAGACCCTATCAGCACCGGCTATGACGTGATCTACGAAACCTATCTGAAGGAAACCTCCACCACCTACGAGTTCAAGCTGACCGCAAAAGGGGAGGACTACATCATCTTGAACGATACCGACGACGCCGTAGAATTTTTGCAGTACGACCGTGACTCCGCAAACGGCAGCTGCGCCCTGTATGTGTATGAGCGCTGCCCCAAGGACGCAAACGGCGGTTGGTCCTGGCAGGAAGCGCAGATTTTGAACATCTACGCCTACCACTACTGGGATGGTGCCACCGCCGCCAGCGGCAAAACCGGCTGGGGCAACGCACCCACCAAGGAGTACAGCGAATTAACAGGGGAGTGAGCCGGACACAAATGTGAACAAATTGAAAAATGACAAAAGATTTACAATTTGCTATTGACATTTGATGACAAAACAGTTACAATTTAGTTGCAAGCTAAATGAACCCCAAGTCAAATAGCTTTAACCACATTTTTCATGTGTTCTTCTCCTCCTTTCTTTAAATCCCCGCCCATCCCTCAAGGGCGGGGATTTATTTTTTTGTAACCGTCTGTCGCCCCAATTCGCTTTACAAGATTTTCTAATCGTGATAAAATAAAAGTCGTATGTCCTTATCAGTCTGCTGCGATTGCAGACTTCCTATTATATATGTACTGAGTAACAAGAGAGGGAATCACTGAAACATGGCACAATCTCGTTCCGGTAAAAAATCCACTTCCGGCTCCGGCAACAAAAAACGTACAAGTTCTTCGTCGCGCTCGGGTTCTTCCCGCAGCAGCGCCGGGCGTTCTTCGTCGTCGCGTTCCGCATCATCTGCCCGCAGCCGTCAGGCATCCAGCCGCGCCCAACGCCGCGCTGAGACCCCGAACCTTGCCCGCAGTGTGCTGTTGGTGGGGCTGGGTCTGCTCTGCGTTGCACTGGTGCTTGTACCCGGACAAAATGTCTGGCGCACGCTGCGCAGCTGGTATTTCGGCATTTTCGGCGTCACGACCTACCTGGTCGGGCCGTTTTTACTCTACCTTGCCTACCTGCTGGCCTCTGGCTACCGCGTGGCGCTGTTTGCAGGTAAGGTGTCGCTCATGGGCGTGCTCTGCGCCAGCGTACCGGTCATTTTCTCCAAACTGAACGTCGAAGGTCTCAGCGCGTGGGAAGTCATCAAGATGCTGTTCACCCGCGGCGGCACCTATTTCTGGGAGGGCGGCGTCCTCGGTGCGCCCATCGGCGCGGCTTTGCTGGCCTTGTTTGGCCGCCCGGCATCCAATATTTTAATGCTGCTCGTGTTCCTGCTGGGGCTGATGTTCTTCTTTGCCATCACCCCGGCTGACGTCGTGCTGTTTGTCAACAATCAGTACCAGGCCTTGCAGTCCAAGCGCGAGGAACGCGCCGCCGCCGAGACCGCCTACGACACCCGCCTGTTCAACCAGAAGCCGGAGGAGGAGAGCGTCGAGAACCTGACCGGCGCACTGCCAGACGCGAACCGCCCACATCACCCGGTCTACGACGTCATCGCCGACACCAGCCGCTTTCCCAAGCAGCAGCCCGCACCGGTGCAGCCTGCCCAGCAGACCTACACGGCAGGCCCGGTCACACCAGTGGTGCCGCAGGCCCCCCTTGCGGCTCAGCCCGCCCAGCAGCGCCCGGATTTTGACGTGGATCTTGGCCCCGCTGCCAGCGACAGTGCCCGTTTGAAAGCCCAGACCCACGACCCGCTGGAGCCGGTCAACATCGGCCCGGGCGGCACCTTCGGCATGGACCCGCTCTCCAACAAGACAAGCACCACTTTCCATTACGCCCAGCAGGCACAGCCCGCCCCGGCCCCCGCGCCGCAGGAGGATTTTGAGTTGCAGTTACAGCCTGCCGAGGAACCCGCTGTGCCCGTCTACACGCCGCCCATCACGCCCGCGCCCACCCCGGCACCCGCGCAGGAGCCGATGGATGAGCTGGATGCGCTGATCAATCGCGCCGTGAGTGGCCACGCGCCTTATTATGCCCCCCAGGAGGTCAGCGCCGAGACAACGCTGGACCTGCCGCAGCCCACCGAGTTTGAAACTCCGCTGACGCCGGTGCCCCAGTTCGACACGCCGCTGATCCCGGTGGAGGACGAACCCGAGCCGGAGCCGGTGCAGCTGCCGCAGCTGGATATGACCGGCCGCGTGCAGGGTGACACAATGGTCATTTCCCCGGCTGATTTGGCCGCCCAGACTACCGCCCCGCTGGGCGGTACGCCTGCTCCATCTGTTCCTGTTGCACCTGTCGCCCCGGCCCCTGCGCCCGCAGCTATCCCGACGCTGGGCGGCAGCTTTACCGATACCGGCAGCGCGGTCAGTGCCGCCTGGCAGTCCGGCCGCTCTGTCTCGGAGATGCTGGATGAGCTGGCCGCTGAGCCTGCCGCGCAGCCTGCGCCCGCCATGACCCGCCCGGTTGCCGAGACGACGCAGGACAGCTTCACCGTGCCGCAGCAGGGTGAGGCCGCCCGCGTGCGGGTTTCCACCGCCGTAGGCAACTCGGCCAGTGCGCCCATCCATACACCGCCATCCGCCGCTAAGGCAGACTCCAACGCCATGCGGCTGCCCACATCGGAGGAGCAGCCCCCCGAGCCGTACTGCTATCCGTCGGTCAACCTCTTTAACCCCACACGTCCCGACGATGAAGCCGGTGCCGCCCGCGAAATGAAGAAGAACGCCGACATCCTCGTCAACACGCTGGACAGCTTCGGCGTCAAGACCACGATGCTGGATATCTGCCGCGGTCCCTCTGTCACCCGGTACGAACTGCAGCCTCAGGCTGGTATCAAGGTCAGCCGCATCACAAGCCTGGCCGATGATATCGCCCTGAACCTGGCCACTGCGGGTGTCCGTATCGAGGCTCCCATCCCCGGCAAGCCCGCCGTCGGCATCGAAGTCCCCAATAAGATTCGTTCTACCGTCAATATTCGTTCTGTCTTTGAGTCGCAGAACTACGTCAATATGCGTAGCCCGCTGACGATGGCCCTGGGCAAAGATATCGCCGGTACGGCCCAGGTCGCCGACCTTTGCAAGATGCCCCACCTGCTGATTGCAGGTTCCACCGGCAGCGGTAAATCCGTCTGCGTCAACTCTATCATCATCAGCTTCCTGTTCCGTTCCGGGCCGGAGGATGTCAAACTCATCCTCATTGACCCCAAGGTCGTTGAATTGGCCGAGTATAACGGCATCCCGCATCTTCTGATGCCTGTCGTCACCGAGCCGCGCAAGGCCGCCGGTGCGCTGGGTGCCAGCGTCGCCGAGATGGAGCGCCGCTACAAGCTCTTTGCCGAAAATAATGTCCGCGAGATCAAAGCCTACAACAAACTGGCCGCCCAGACCGGCATGGAACACCTGCCTTATATCGCCATCGTCATTGACGAGTTGGCCGATTTGATGATGGTTGCCGGCAAAGAGGTCGAGGACTACATCTGCCGTATCGCGCAGAAAGCCCGTGCCGCCGGTATCCACTTGATCGTTGCCACCCAGCGCCCCAGCGTTGACGTCATCACCGGCCTGATCAAAGCCAATATTCCCAGCCGTATCGCTTTTGCTGTTTCCAGCCAGATCGACAGTCGAACCATCCTGGACAGCGGCGGTGCCGAAAAGCTGCTGGGCAACGGCGATATGCTCTTCCTGCCGGTTGGTGCCTCCAAACCCGTCCGCGTGCAAGGCACCTTCGTGACTGATGAAGAGATTGGCGCGGTGCTGAGCTTTATCAAGTCCACTTCCTCCGCCCAGTACGACGAAGAAATGATTGCCGAAATGGAGCGCCGCGCTGTTGCCGAAAAGGGCAGCAAGAAGGGCAGCGACGATGACGGCGACGCAGGCGGCGCACTGGATGCCATGTTTGAGCAGGCCGTCGAATGCGTCATCGATGCCGGGCAGGCCAGCACCAGCCTGTTGCAGCGCCGCTGCAAGCTGGGCTACGCCCGCGCGGCCCGCATCATGGATCAGATGGAGCAGGAAAAGATCATCGGCCCCTATGAGGGTGCCAAGCCCCGCGCCGTGCTGGTGACCAAGGCCGAATGGGAGGAGCGCAAGCTGAGCGGCCAGTATGACGAGTAACCGCTTCAAAAAGACTGCCAGCATTGCGGCGGCGGCTTTGCTGCTTGTGCTGCTCTGCGCCGCGCTCGTCATCCAGTTTGCGGGCGGCAAAGGCCCTGTTCCCACCTGGCAGCAGCTGCGCGCTTTCTTCGGTGTGCCGCTGCAAACCGAGGAAAGCGCCCCGCAAATCGTCGACGGCAGCACCGTTGTCTATGTGCTGGACGTGGGGCAGGGCGACGCCGTGCTGCTCTGCCAGGATGGCCGCTGGTGCCTGATCGACACCGGCCCCGCCGAAGCCGAGGACGCGCTGCTGTACGATTTGGATGCACTGGAGGTCGAAACACTCGACTACCTTGTGCTGACCCATCCCCACGCTGACCACACCGGCAATGCCCGGACGGTGCTGCAAAATTACCCGGTTCAGACACTACTGCTGCCAGACTGGCAGCCCGGCCCCGAGGACACCGCCGACTGGCCGCGCAATTTAGCGCAAGCGGCCGCCGACAGCGGGGCGGAAATCCTCACCACCGAAGCGGGGGACAGCTACTCTTTAGGCGGCGGCACGCTGCAGATTTTACAGGGCGGCAGTGCTGAGGCTGCGGACGACAGCGTCAACAATGCCTCGCTCTGCACGCTGTTCACAGCAGGTGACTTCCGCTTTTTAGACACCGGTGACGCCGAAGAAGCCGCCGAGCAGCAGCTCTTGGACACCTACGGTACCTCCTTGCACACGACCCTTTTCAAGGCCGGTCACCATGGTTCTTACACCTCCAACAGCCTTGCGTTTTTGCAGGCTGCGGCCCCGCAGGCCGTGGCCGTCAGCTGTGGGTTGAACAACGATTACGGCCACCCGCACCGCGCGGCGCTGCAAAATTTTGCTGCCGTCGGCGCAGAGGCGTACCGGACTGACTTGCAGGGCAGCCTGACCTTTATCTGGCAAAATGATACTCTGACTGTGGAAACCACCGCGGATTCCGCCGAACTTGCGGCGTAACAATAAGGAGAAAAAAATGACGATCACCGAACAGTTCAAAACTAAGCGCTGCGTTTTCTCGATTGAATGCTTTCCCCCGAAGCAGACCACCCAGATGGACAAGCTCAAGGACACGCTGCAAAAGATGCGGGCGCTGACTCCCGGCTTCATCAGCGTGACTTTCGGCGCGGGCGGCTCTGCGGGCGGCGTTTCCACCGCCGAGGTCGCGGACTACATCCAGAACGAGCTGCACATTCCCACACTGGCACACCTCATCTGCATGGGCAACGACGAGACCTGCGCTGCCGAAATCCTTGATCAGCTGGAGGCCGTCGGCGTTCGCGATGTGCTGGCCCTGCGCGGTGACCGCAGCCCGGCCCGCCCCGAAAGCCCCGACTTCAAGCACGCCAGTGACCTGACCTCCTTTATTAAATGGAAGAAGCCGAATTTCTCCGTCCACGGTGCCTGCTACCCGGAGGGCCACCCCGAGGCCGACACCCTGCTGCACGATGTGGAGAACCTGCGCATCAAGCAGGCAGCGGGTGCCGAGCATCTGCTGACCCAGCTGTTCTTCGATAATATGCACTTCTATCGCTTCCTGAACCTGGCCCGACGCGCCGGTATCACGCTGCCCGTCTCGGCCGGCGTCATGCCCATTGTCAAGCGCAGCCAGATCGAGCGCACCGTAGCGCTGTCCTCGGCCAGCCTGCCGTCGGACTTCACCCGCATGATTTCCCGCTATCAGGACGACCCGGCCAGCCTGTACGATGCCGGTATCGACTACGCCGTCAACCAGCTGCGCGACCTGATCGAAGGCGGCGCGGATGGCATCCACCTGTACGCCATGAACGACGCCGCCGTGGCCGCCAAGGTCTACGACGGCATCAGGGACTTGCTGTAATGGAACGCCGCAAGCCTGCCGCCATCCGCCGCGCCACGGCGCTGCGGTACATGGGGGCCTCCGGCTGGACGCCCGATGATGCTACCACCGCGTTGCTGGATAAAGCGGAAAAGCAAATCCTCGCCATCGCCGCGCCCCATGTTGTGTGGCGCGTCCTGCCGCTGGCCGTGCTGCCGTTTGATAACTGCGGCACCGACCTAGCCCGCCATTTGCAGGGCTGTGATAAAGCACTGCTGATGGCCGCGACCCTCGGGTCGGAGATCGATAAATTTCTGCGCCGTTTGGAACTGACCGACATTTCCTCGGCGACGGCTGCGGATGCACTGGCTTCGGTTCTGCTGGAACAGGTCTGCGACGAGTGGGAGGCTGAGCAGCGCCCGCTGTTCGAAGCGAAGGGCCTGTACCTGACCGGCCGCTATGCGCCGGGCTACGGTGACTGCCCGCTGGATTTGAACGATGAGCTTTGCCTGGCAGTAGACAGCGTTCGCGGCTGCGGCCTGGCCGTGACGCCGCAGCATCTTTTGACCCCGCGCAAAAGCACCACCGCCATTTTAGGCATTGCCGATCATCCTGTGACCGGCACCCGCGCAGGCTGTGCGACCTGCCATTTAAAAGAGACCTGTTCGTTCCGCAAGCGCGGCACGACCTGTTTCAACCAAGAGGGATAGGGGAGAATCTTATGCAGATTCGCGAAGTTTTTGACCGCAAGCGGTTTGTTTTTCTGGACGGCGGCATGGGTACCCAGCTGCAGGCACGCGGTCTGCAGCCCGGACAGAAACCCGAGCTGGCCGCACTGGAAATGCCTGACGTACTGACGGCCATCCACACCGACTATGCCAACGCCGGGGCTGATATCCTGCTGGCAAACACCTTTGGTGCCAATGCAAAAAAACTGGCAGGCTGCGGCCATACGGTGGAGGATGTCGTCACGGCATCCATCGCCTGCGCCCGCAAGGCCGCCGATACTACCGGCGCACTGGTGGCGCTGGACATCGGCCCCCTGGGTGAGCTGCTGGTTCCCGCAGGCACCTTGAGCTTTGAGGCTGCCTATGCCGAGTTCGCCCAGGTCATCCGTGCAGGCACGGCAGCCGGTGCCGACCTCGTCTTTTTGGAGACGATGACCGACCTGTACGAGCTGAAAGCCGCCATCCTGGCCGCCAAAGAAAACTGCACCCTTCCGATCTTTACCTCGATGAGCTTCGAGAGCCGGGGGCGTACCTTCACCGGCTGCACAGTGGAAAGCTACGCCGTCACGGCGGCAGGCCTCGGCGCGGACGCCGTGGGCATCAACTGCTCGCTTGGCCCCAAGGAAATTTTGCCCTTTGCTCAGCGGCTTTGTCGCAGCGTGCCCGCCGGTGTGCCGGTCTTTGTCAAACCCAATGCGGGTCTGCCCAACCCGGACGGCAGCTACAACTTGGATCCGGACGACTTTGCCGCCGAAATGAAAGAATACGCCGCCATCGGTGTTTCGATGGTGGGCGGCTGCTGCGGCACCACACCCGCCTTTATCGCCAAACTGCACGAGACGTTCAGCCCGCTGGCCCCGGCTGATAAAATTCCCATCCGCCGCAGCTGCCTGTGTACACCGGTTCGCTTTGTGGAAGTAAACGGCATTACCGTCGTGGGCGAGCGCATCAACCCTACCGGCAAAAAGCGCTTGCAGCAGGCCTTACGCGACGGCGACAGTGCTTACCCCTGCACCCAGGCTGTGGCCCAGGCCGAGGCTGGTGCCCAAGTGCTGGACGTCAACGCCGGTTTGCCCGGCATCGACGAAGCCGCTACGCTGGAACAGCTCGTCAAGGATTTGCAGGCCGTCACCGATCTGCCGCTGCAGCTGGATTCCTCGAACCCCGAGGCTCTTTCCCGTGCATTGCGCATTTATAACGGCAAGCCCATCGTCAACTCGGTCAACGGCGAGACTGAGACGCTGGAAAAGATTTTGCCGCTCTGCAAAAAGTACGGCGCTGCCGTCGTCGGCCTGGCGCTGGATAAGGGCGGCATCCCACCGACAGTGGAGGGCCGCGTCGCCATTGCCCGCCGCATTGTGGACGCCGCCCACGCCGCAGGCATCCCGGATGAGGATATCTACATTGACTGTCTCTGCCTGACCGCCAGCGCCCAGCAGGAAGGCGCAACCCAAACGCTGCAAGCGCTGGCCCGCTGCAAAAAAGAGCTGGGCGTGCGCACCGTGCTGGGCGTATCCAACATCAGCTTTGGCCTGCCGTGCCGCGGCTACCTGAACACCACATTTTTGACGATGGCGATGTCTGCCGGGCTGGATCTGGCGATCATGAACCCCAATACGCCGGAGATGATGGCCGCCGTGCGCGCCTACCGCGTGCTGACCTGCCAGGATCCACAGAGCACCGACTATGTGGCCGCCTACGCCGATGTGCAGATTCAGACGACCCAAACGAGCAAATCCGCTGCCACGGTGGCCGAAGTCAGCGCCGCCGCGCCGGGCGGGGACGCCCTGTTTGAGGCTGTGCGCCGCGGCCTGAAAGCCGAGGCCCGCGCCGCCGCCGATGCCGCCCTGACCATGCGGGAGCCGCTGGATGTGGTCAATACTTCGCTGATTCCCGCGCTGGACGCTGTGGGCGACGGCTTTGAGAAGGGGACTGTGTTCCTGCCGCAACTTTTGCAGGCTGCCACTGCTGCCCAGGCCGCGTTCGAGGCCATTAAAGCCAAGATTGCAGCCTCTGGTCAGGCCCAGGGCAGCAAAGGCAAGATCGTCATTGCCACGGTCAAGGGCGATGTACATGATATCGGCAAGAACATCGTCCGCGTTATTCTGGAAAACTACGGCTATGACGTGCTCGACCTAGGCCGCGACGTTGCCCCCGAGCGCGTGGTCGAGGCTGTGCGCCAGACCGGGGCCAAGCTCGTGGGCCTGTCCGCCCTGATGACGACCACCGTGCCCAACATGCAAGCCACGATTGAAGCCCTGCACGCCGCGAATCTCGACTGCAAAGTCATGGTGGGCGGTGCCGTGCTGACGCCTGACTACGCCCGCGATATCGGTGCTGATTACTACTGCAAGGACGCCAAGGCAAGCGCTGACCTTGCCAAACAGCTTCTTGGATAACCCCCTGCCGCGTTTTTTGCTAAAATGCGGCAGTTTTTGTTTTCAGTTGTAAAAATTGCTGATTCTTAGGAAAAGCCATTGTAGTTACAGGTTTTATGCGCTATAATAAGCAATACGCACATTCTGGGCAAATTGGCTGATTTGTCTGACTTTTAGGAGCATCTGCTTGAAGAAACATATCATCAAAATCGCCGCTTTTCTCGTCGGCTTTTTGCTTATCAATCTGCTTTTGTGCGGCTTTATGCCGCCGGATAACGGTTCCAGTCTTGCCATGTGGCGCAACTATCACAGCAAAGATTCCGTCGATATCGCCGTCATTGGCTCGTCGCTGGCCTCCTGCGCTTTGCCGGAGGAAGAACTGGCCGCCGCCACCGGCAAATCCGTGGCGCTGATGGCGACCAACGCCCAAAGCTGGGATATGTCCAAAATTGCACTGGAATCCGTGCTGCGGGAACATACGCCGCAGTATGTCATTCTGGTCATGGATCTGTACAATATGACAGGGGAGCCATACCCCAAGGCGCAAAAGGCTTTTCTCTCTGCCGAATTGCAGACTTCCCGCTGGCAGGATCGTCCCGCTGAACTGCTGCGTTACATGACCAGCGCCGACCGCTTTACCGACGCGGATTCGCTGAACGCGCTGTTCCCCTGGCAGGGCGGCAACTGGCCCACCGATTGGCCCGCCACCATCCGGCAGAAGTGGAACGCCCTGACCGCCCGCATTGCTGCGCGCGGCGCGGCACACAGCCAGCCGGAAGGGGATACCGTCATCAATTTTGACACGGTCGGCAATGTGAATACCTGGAACCAGACGAACCACCCATTCACCCAGCACCACATTGACGAGCTTGTCTCGATGATGCAGCTCTGCCAAGAGAAAGGCGTACCGCTGCTCGTCATCAGCGCCCCCAAAACGACGCTGGACGTCATCAGCTACGATACTTATTTTGACGATTACGCCTTTTTCAAAAAGCTGGCAGGGCTTTACGGCGCATCTTACTATGACTTCAACTTTGCCAAACAGGAGCTGTTCGCGAACGTTGAACCGGATTACTACAAGGATTTCACCCACATGAATACCATAGGCGGCCACGCTTTCAGCCAGTGCATGGCAAAGTTCCTGGCCCTGCTGGACGAGGGAGCTGACGTGGATGCCCTGTTTGAGACGCCGGAAGAATACCTGGCCGCCGTCAACTATATCACAAATGTGTACCTGACACCGGAGATTCAAACGGACAAAATTCTGCTGCTGGCGGGTTCCTACCACGGTCCCTCAGTCGAGGCTGAGTATGAGTTCTGGGTCAAAGCCCCCGGTGAGACGGAATACGCAAAAATTTCCGATTACGACACCCGTACCTGGGTCGAATACCCCACAACCGTACACGGTAGCTATCAGTTCCGCGTCAATGCGCGGGTCGTCGGGTCTGATGCAGATTTTGAGCGTTATTACGAATGTTATCTTGATTTTTAAATATACGGATGGTGTAGTGTGGAACTCTATTCCCTAAGCTTTGTTCTGCTGGTTACGGTCGGCCTTTTGCTGTATTATACCGTGCTGCGCACCCGCCAATGGCTCTGCCTGCTGGGGTTGAGTCTGGTGTTTTTTGCAGCCAGCGGCTGGCAGGACTTTACGTTTTTGCTTTTTACGGCCCTGACGGTCTGGAGCGGTGGCCTTTGCCTTGCCAAATTGGACACCGATGCCGCCGCCCGCCGCAAACAGCCCGGCTTGCCAAAAGAAGAAAAGAAGGCCATCAAGGCCCAGACCACCCGCCGCAAAAAGGGCGTGCTGGCCGGTATCCTGGTTGTGAACTTTCTGGTGCTGGGCTACTTTAAATATTGGTCCCACTTTGCGGCGCTGCTTTCCGGGGCTTGGGCCGCCAGCACGCCGTCGGCGCTGGGGCTGGTCATGCCGCTTGGCATCAGCTTTTATACATTTCAGGCTGTGGGCTACCTCATCGACTGCTACCGCGGCCGCCACCCGGCTGAGAAAAACTTTGCGCGTTTTCTCTTGTTCATCAGCTTTTTCCCGCAGCTCGTGCAGGGGCCGATCAACCGCTACGGCGAGCTGGAACCCCAGTTCATGGCCCGTCATACCTGGGATTGGGAGCGCACCAAACGTGCGCTGTTCCTGTTCGCCTTCGGCGCGATGAAGAAATACGCAATTTCCAACCTGACGTCCCCGACGATTGCCGCGATTTTGGACGTTGAGGATGCCAGCGGCCTTACCGGCGCGATGGCGCTGCTGGCAATTTTGCTGTATTCTTTGCAGCAGTACGCTGATTTTTCCGGCGGTATCGATATGGTGCTGGGCGTCGCGCAGCTGTATGACATCCAGATGATGCCCAACTTCCGCCAGCCGTATTTTTCCACCTCACTGGGGGATTTCTGGCGGCGTTGGCATATCTCCCTCGGCGCATGGATGCGCGACTACCTCTTTTACCCCTTCGCCCTGACCAAGCCGATGCAACGTTTCGGCAAATGGGCAGCCAAGCACGGCGGCAAACATTTGGGCCGCGTACTGCCCGCTGCTGTGGCGAACCTGCTGGTGTTCGCCGTCGTCGGCATCTGGCACGGCCCGGAGATTCACTACCTCGTCTGGGGTCTCTACAACGGCGCGGTCATTGCTCTGTCTGACTTGCTGGAGCCCGCATTCAAAAAGCTCAACGCTGCGCTGCATATCCCCACTGAGAGCCGCGCCTGGCATCTGTTTCGCATTCTGCGCACCTTTGTCATCGTCAACATCGGCTGGTACTTTGACCGCAACGGTTTTATGCGCGGGCTGCTCTGCCTGCAAAAGACCCTTACGGATTTCCGCTTTGACTCGCTGGCGGCAAACGCCCCCGGCGCATTTTCCGCTGTTTCGGGGCCTGCGTGGGGCATCGTAATCATCAGCACCGTACTGGTCTTTGTACATAGCGTTTTGAAGGAAAACGGCCGTGACCCCTACGCGGATGTGCAGCGCCTGCCGCTGGTCGTGCGCTGGGCGCTGTACTATCTCGTCATCTTCCTGACGCTGATCAGCTTTATCTGCGTGACTGACACCACTGGTTTCCTTTACGCAAATTTCTGAGAAAAGAGTTTTTTATGCAAACCAATATTCTGGATTGGCTTGAAGCCACCGCCGCCCGCTGCCCCGATGCCCCCGCCGTGGGGGATGTGCAGCAGGATTACACCTGGGCACAGCTGGCAGAATTGGCCCGCCGCAGCGGCAGTGCCCTGGCGGCCCGCACCGCGCCCCGCCGCCCGGCAGCGTTCTATCTCGAAAAATCTGCCCCGGCCTTTGCCGCTATGCTGGGCACGGTCTATGCGGGGTGCTGCTACTCGGTACTGGACCCCCGCCAGCCCGCCGCCCGCACCCGGCAGGTGTTGGATACACTTGCCCCGGCATTGCTCATCACCGACGCCGAACACGCCGACGCTGCAGCAAAGCTTAGCTATTCCGGCCCGATTCTTCCGCTGGAAAGTCTGCTGACCGCCGATGAGGACGCCGCGCTGCTGGCTACCCGCCGTGTCCAGGCTGTGGACATTGACCCCTTATACATCAACTTTACCAGCGGCAGTACCGGCGTGCCCAAGGGCGTCACGGTCAGCCACCGCTCGGTGCTGGATTTCATCCCGCAGTTTGCCGGTATTTTTGGCATCAACGGGGACGATATCCTCGGCAACCAGGCCCCCTTTGATTTTGACGTCTCGGTCAAGGATCTGTACACCGCCCTTTACACCGGGGCCAAGGTGCAGATCATCCCCCGGGCCTATTTCAGCCAGCCTACCAAGCTGATGGACTACCTGGCCGACCACGCTGTCACCACGCTGGTCTGGGCTGTCAGCGCCATGTGCTTTGTCTCCATCATGAACGGCTTCGGCTACCGCGTGCCTTCCGCCGTGCGCCAGGTTCTTTTCAGCGGCGAGGTCATGCCCATCAAGCACCTGATGAAGTGGAAGAAAGCGCTGCCCGCCGCCCGGTTCGTCAACCTCTACGGCCCTACGGAAATCACCTGTAACTGTACCTACGCCATCCTGCCTGACCGGGATTTTGCCCCCGACGAGGTGCTCCCCATTGGCCGCGCCTTCCCGAACGAGAAGGTCTTTCTGCTGGACGAACGCGACGCCCTTGTGACCGAACCAGGCCAGGCAGGGGAGCTTTGCGTCTCCGGCACGGCGCTGGCGCTGGGCTACTACGCCGACCCGGTGCGCACAGCCCAAGCCTTTACCCAGAATCCGCTGAATCCCAACTGGTACGAGCGCATTTACCGCACCGGCGATCTGGCGCGGCATGATGAAAACGGCAATTTATTCTACATCGGCCGCAAGGATTTCCAAATCAAGCATATGGGCCACCGCGTCGAGCTGGGCGAGATCGAAGCCGCTGCCATGCGGTGTGACGATGTGAGCCGTGCCTGCTGCATCTTTGACGCCGAAAAGCAGCGACTGCACCTGTTCTACGCCGGCAGCTGCGAGAAAGCCGCCCTGCTGACCGCGCTGAAAGCCAACCTGCCGCCCTTTATGCAGCCCAACACGGTTCAGCAGCTGGACGAACTCCCCACGAACAAAAACGGCAAGATCGACCGAACGGCGCTGGCCGCCCTGACGAAAAAAGGAGCACGCAAATGACTGACGCCGCTTTACAAAGCATTGCCGCTGCCTACGGCACGCCGACCTTCGTCTTTGATGCCGACGCCCTGCAAGCCCGCGTGCGGGCCATCGAGGAGATTTTCGGCCCAGACATTGCGCTGTGCTATTCCATCAAGGCCAATCCGTTTTTGCTGCACGCTATGTCCTCCGTCACCGCGCGGCTGGAAGTGTGCAGCCCCGGCGAGCTTTCCATCTGCGAGCAGCTTCATGCCGCCGACGCCCGCGTCATCTACTCTGGCGTGAACAAAACGCCGGTGGATATCGCCCGCGCCGTGGCAGACGGTGTCGGCAGCTACACGGCGGAATCCCTTTTGCAGGTGCGCTATCTGCAAGAGGCCGCCCTCGCGGTGGGCAAGCGTATTCCTGTATTGCTTCGGCTGAATGCGGGCAGTCAGTTCGGTATGTCCAAAACGGATTTGTTCCACGCGCTGGCGCACCGTGCCGAAACGCCCGATTTAGAGTTCATCGGCATCCACTATTTTGTGGGCACCCAGCGCAAAAAGCTGGCGAACCAGCAAAAGGAACTGGCGATGCTGCGCGAGCTTTATGACGAGATCGAGCAGACCTTTGGCCTGCGCCTGTCAGAGCTGGAATACGGTCCCGGCCTGTCGGTGCCTTATTTTAACGGAGACGATTTCACCGACACCCTCGCCCCGGCCAAAACTCTGGCCCCTGCCTTGCAGGAAGCCGCCCGCTGGGCGCACCTGACCGTGGAGATGGGCCGCTTTTACACCGCCGAATGCGGCTATTACCTGACTACTGCCATGGACTGTAAGGACCACGACGGCCAGCACTACTGCATTGTGGATGGCGGCATGAACCACCTGAACTACCTGGGCCAAATCATGGGCATGAAGCGCCCGCACCTGCGCCACTTTGCCGCCCAGGCAGGGGAGACACTGGATTGGACCCTTTGCGGCAGCCTGTGTACCACCAACGATGTGCTGGTGCGCAGTATGCCGTTGGACGGCCTTGCCCCTGGCGACCTGCTTGTCTTTGAGAATGCCGGGGCTTACTCCGTCACCGAGGGGCTGGGGCTGTTTCTCAGCCGCGACCTGCCGCGGGTCGTTTTGTGGCAGGACGGTGCGCCCCGCCTTGTGCGCGGCATCACGCCGACGTACCCCCTCAACACGCCGAACTTATAGATAAAAAAGGAGAAATTCATCATGGAACGTTTACTGGAAATTTTGAGTGAGATCAAAGAGGACGTGGACTTTTCCACCTGCACCACCCTCATCGACGACGGCATCCTTGATTCTTTTGACATTCTGCAAATCATTTCTGCCCTGAACGAGGAGTACGATATCTCCATCCCGGCGTCGGAGATCATGCCCCAGAACTTCAACAGCGCCGAAGCCCTTTACCAGATGGTGGAGCGTCTGCAGGAAGATTGATGCAAAACGCTTGCATTTATCCTGAACTTATTGTATAATACTAAAAGCGGACAGGGCTGAATTGCGCTGTTTCGCGTACAGATGCAGGTCCCGCGCGTGGGCAGCCTGTGAACCATGTCAGGCGGGGAACCGAGCAGCATTAAGCGGCGCTTGCCTAGTGCCGCGGTCAAGCCTGCATCTGTACGCAAAGCAGCGCAGCCGCGTGCTCTGCCCGCTGTTTTTGTATTTTAGGAGGGATGTGTCGATGTACCGCGCTTTATATCGCAAATGGCGTCCCCAGCGCTTTGCCGACGTCGTAGGCCAGACGGCCATCGTCACGGCCTTGCAGAACCAGATTGCAGCCGGGCGTATCGGCCATGCCTACCTGTTCACCGGCACGCGCGGCACAGGCAAGACCACCTGCGCCAAAATTTTTGCCAAGGCGGTCAACTGCCTGGACACCACCAGCCCCGACCCCTGCGGCAAATGTGAAATTTGCAAGGGCATTGACTCCGGCTCCATCATGGATATCATCGAGATGGACGCTGCCTCCAACAACGGCGTTGACGATATCCGCGACCTGCGCGACGAAGTTGCCTACCTGCCGTCTGTCTGCAAATATAAAGTGTACATCATCGACGAGGTGCATATGCTCTCGACAGCTGCGTTCAACGCGCTGCTGAAAACGATGGAGGAACCGCCCGAGCATGTCATCTTCATCCTTGCTACCACCGAGGTGCAGAAGGTTCCGGTCACGATTTTAAGTCGCTGCCAGCGGTACGATTTCACCCGCATCACGGCAGATGATATCGCAAAGCGTCTGCTGTATGTCGCCGGGGAAGAGAAAATCGACCTCAACGAGAACGCTGCGCAGCTGATTGGCCGCCTGGCTGACGGCGCGATGCGTGACGCACTCTCCATCCTAGACACCTGTGCCGGTGTCGACAACAAAGTTGACGAAGCCCTTGTGCGCCGCATGGCAGGCGTCACGGATAGGGGATACCTGTTCGAGATCAGCGACGCCATCAGCGCCCATGATTCCGTCACCGCGCTGGAAAAAATCGCCGAGCTGCGCCAGCAGAGCGTCGATATGCGCCGCCTCTGCATGGAACTGGCCGGGCATTACCGAAACCTGATGCTCTGTGCGCTGCCGGGCGGCACGTCGCTTCTGACCGGCATCTCGCCGGAGGAAGAATCTGCCTACACCCAGCGCAAAGACTTCCCGCAGGCCGAAGCTATCCGCGCCATCAACGCCTTTGGCTCGGCACTGGAAAAGATGAGCCGCGGCACCGACCAGCGCATTGAGTTGGAACTGGCCGTGTTCTCGCTGACCCAGCCTGAAGCCGCCGCACAGGTCGTCATCCAGCAGGCAGCCCCTGTACCCGCCGCACCGCAGGCATTCGCGTCTGCCCCCAGGGCGTTCACTGCGGCCCCGCCGCCGGTACAGGCTGCACCTGCCGTTGTGCCGCCGATGGTTTCGCAGGCACAGCCGCCCATGGAAGCCCCCGCAGCGGGGGAGACAGATGACGTACCGCCCCCCATCGACGACGAGCCGCCGTTCTTGCAGCCCGAGTTAAAACCCGCACCGCAGCCTGCATCCCCGCCGACACGCCCGGCCCCTGCCGCAGCACCCCGCAAATCGGAACCGCCCCGGCAGGCCGGCCCGCTGGAACCGTTCGGTTTCTGGCCCGCCGTCCTGTCGGATCTGGAAGAAAATGACGCCATGCTCATCTCGTTTTTGCGCGGCACCAGGGCCTACTGCGACGGCAAACGCGTTTTGTTTGAATGTAGCGACGCTTTCCGCGATTACATCCGCAACAATCGTGAAGTCAGTAAACGGCTGAAGGAAGCCATCTACCGCGTCTCGCGGATCAAATACAGCATCGGCCCCTATGAGGAGCCGAAGGAAGCCGCCAGCGATGCCCCGGCTGTCAGCATTGACGAGACCCTGCACAATATGCAGGAATTGGGCGTCGATTTAAAAATCGTTGATAAATAATTATTTTGGAGGATATCACCCATGAAAGCAAGAATGCCTAAAGGCTACGGCCGTCCCGACCCCAACGCCATGATGCGCCAGGTGCAAAAGATGCAGGACAGCATCCGCGCCAAGCAGGAAGAGCTGGAAGCCAAGGAATACACCGGTACCGCCAGCGGTGAGATGGTCACTGTCACCATGAATGGCAAGCACGAAATTACCGCTGTCAAGATCAAGCCTGAGGCCGTTGACCCCGACGATATCGAAATGCTCGAGGATCTGATCGCCGCCGCCGTCAACAGCGCCACTGCTGCCGTGGATAAGGACTCCGAGGAAGAAATGTCCAAGATGACCGGCGGGCTCAACATCCCCGGTCTGGGCTGAGAGGCACACTATGCCGCAAAATGTTGAGCCGCTGGAAAACTTGGTGGATCAGTTTGCCCGTTTTCCCGGCGTTGGCCGAAAAAGCGCCGTGCGCATGGCTTACCAGGTCATGTCCATGCCGCCGGAGCAGGCAATGGAGCTTGCCAAAGCCATTGAGCACGCAAAAAAAGACCTGCACCGCTGCCGCATCTGCCAGGACTATACTGCCGGTGAGGTCTGTAAAATTTGCGCCTCCCAAAAGCGGGATCGCAGCGTCATCTGCGTTGTGGAAAGCCCGCGGGATATCAAATCCATCGAGCGCACCCACGAATATAACGGCCTGTACCATGTGCTGCACGGCCTGATCTCGCCGATGGACGGTATCGGTGCAGACCAGCTCTGCGTCAAGGAACTGCTGGCTCGCCTGAACGACACCGTCAAAGAGGTCATCATGGCCACCAGTCCCACGGTGGAGGGCGAGGCAACCGCTATGTATATCGCCAAACTCATCAAGCCGCTGGGCATCAAGACGACCCGCCTGGCCTATGGTCTGCCGGTGGGTTCCAGTTTGGAATATGCCGATGAGACGACGCTGTACCGCGCTATGGCCGGTCGCGGCGAGATGTGACGAAAAGCCCTTGACTTTTCGCCGCAGCCGCGTTACAATAAATATCCTATCACCGCGAAGGAGGTGTGCCCATGGCCGAGGACAAAAGCGGAAAGAAAATGATTGCCGTCAACCGTGAGGTGCGCCACGAATACTTTGTGATCGAAGCGCTGGAAACCGGCATTGAGCTGGTCGGCACCGAGGTCAAAAGTCTGCGCGCCGGTGGGGTAAACCTCAAAGATTCCTGGGCGGATATCGATGACGGCGAGTTGGTAGCAAAAGGTATCCACATCAGCCCCTATGAGCAGGGCAACATCTTCAACAAAGACCCGCGCCGCCCGCGGCGGCTGCTGGCGCACAAAGCGGAGATTCGCCGCCTGGGCCAGCAGATCAAGCTGCAAGGGTATACGCTGGTTCCTCTTTCGCTCTATTTCAAAAAAGGGCGAGTCAAGCTGGAGTTGGGTCTTTGTAAAGGCAAAAAGCTCTATGACAAGCGTGCAACTGCTGCGGCACGCGATGCCAAGCGCGACATTGACCGCGCACTGAAAACGCAGCGATAAGTTGTTTTCCCTTATCTTTCCCGGCAGGCTCACACCTGCCGAATATGCGGGGCTGTAATGGTTTCGACGGGGAGAGAGAGGCGTGAGCAGCGGGCCGTGGCGGTGACCCACGATAAAAGCGCCAACTTAAATTAACTGACAACAATTATCCTGTTGCCGTAGCTGCCTAATTAGGCTCTACCGTTCTGCCCGCGTTAGTACCGCGCGGGGTCAGGGCGTCGATTAGGTACTGAACGTGAACGGGCTTAAGCTTTGCGGTCCGGCATGAATTTATGAAGCTACCGCGGTGTAGTGCGTGTGTGTTCGCCCGCACCAAGGGAAATTCAATAAGCACACTGCGCCCGGAGATACTCTAACCGATTTCTTTTCGGACACGGGTTCGACTCCCGTCAGCTCCACCATGAAAAACGTCGTAGATTCGTTAAAATCTACGACGTTTTTGTTTATAAGTACACACATTAGTACGCTAAGGATGGTACCATGCAATATCAAAAGAACTTGACCCTGCGCGACGGCACGCCCTGTGTGCTGCGCAATGCTGGGGCAGACGACGCCGAGCCGGTACTGCGCATTTTCAATCTCACCCACGCGCAGACCGAGTTTCTGCTGACCTATCCGGGGGAAAGCCCGATGACCGTAGAAAATGAGCGGGATTTTCTCGCCCAATCCGCTGCCAGCTCCAACAGTATTGAAATCTGCGCTGTTATCGGCGGCGAAATCGTCGGCACCGCCGACATAACCCCCATAGGCAGTCAGGAGAAGCTGCGCCACCGCGCCGAGTTCGGCATCAGTATCGACCGGGCCTATTGGGGCAGGGGCATCGGCCGCGCCCTGACGGAGGCCTGTATTGAGTGCGCCAAAACGGCAGGGTATACCCAACTGGAACTGGACGTCGTGGTCGAGAATACCGCCGCACGAATGCTGTATGAGCACGTAGGTTTCACCGAGTATGGCCGCAATCCGCGCGGTTTCCGCACCCGCAGCGGCGCATGGCAGGAGCTTATTTTGATGCGCTTGGAGTTGGACTGAAATTCGGACAAAATTTCCCATTTATTTTTCAAAATTGCTTGACATTTGTGATTTACTCCGCTATAATAAATAAGCTGATTTGAGACAGCCCGGTTCGACCGGGTGTAGCGCAGTTTGGTAGCGCGCTTGAATGGGGTTCAAGAGGCCGTGAGTTCGACTCTCGCCACTCGGACCAGACAATGGACTGTCACAATCAGCGGTAAAACGTCAAATTCTTTTAGAATTTGACGTTTTTCTTTTTGCTTTTTTCCTGTACAAATAGGTGCGTTTCTAACGGATTTCTAACGGACGTCACCCCGTAGGTAAAAGCTCCTGCATATTGGCCGCAATTCCTTGTTTTCGTTTGGTATCCAGATGACCGTAAATATTTGCCGTCATCTTTATATCGGAGTGCCCCAACCATTCCTGTACGTCCTTCAACCCATATCCCTGCGCAATCAGCAGGCTTGCGCAGCTGTGGCGCAACTCGTGAAAGCGGATGTGAGGGAAATCGTACTTTTTCAGCAGTTTGCTGAAGGCGTGGCTGATGTAGTCGGGTGAATAGGGGCGACCATCTTCCCATTTGAAAACATAATCATTTTTGTGGTATTCCTTCCCGAACAGTTTTTGGTTTGTTTCTTCCTGCCGTTTCATATCCAGAAAGATTTGTTCGGCAGCAGGAGTAAGAGGGAAACTTCGGAAGCTGGATGCGTTTTTAGTTTTGTCCTTCTCCACCACTTTTGTGACCTTCGCTACTGTATGGCGTATGGTGAGTGTCTTGCGTTCAAAGTCAATGCTATCCCACTTCAAGCCGAGCAGTTCACTGCGGCGCAGACCGTAGATGGAAGTAATGTAGATAAGCGGGTGCAGGCGTTCTTCTTTGCTAACTTCCAGCAGTTTATTTAATTGCGCTGCGGAGTAGAAACTGCTTTGGTGGCGCGTTGCCTGTGGAAGAATAACCTGTTCGCAAGGGTTTGCGGGAATCAAGCCATCCCGCACCGCCATTTTCAGTGTCTGAAACAGCACGTTCTTGTGCTGGCGCAGGCTGGCGGGGGATAAACCCCCGCCCCCATCCTTGCGCCCGCACGCGCTCTTGGCGCTGATATACGCTTGCAGAACTGCACGGTTTACATCCACCAGCTTGATTCCCAAGTCATCAAAATACGGCAATATATGCCCGTTTGCGTGGCTCTCATAGCCCTGCAGGGTGACTTCATCCACACGAAGCTGTACTTCTTGCAGCCATCGGCGGACAGCATCACTAAAGAGCAAATCGCTCGTTGGCTTTTCGGTCAATGCTGTTTCCTTTGCGAGGAGTTCCCGCATAAACTGCTCTGCCTTCTTTTTGTTTCCTTTTACGGTCAAATTCGTGGCAACCCATTTTTGTTTTCTTTTTCCGTTTTGCATTGAATTCAGAACAACATAGAATTTATTATTTTTTGTTTGCAGGCTGGCTGTCATTGTAATTACTCCTTTCAGACAGATAGAATCGCCTACAATTACAGACTGATATTATACCGTGCCGATTGCATATATTCAATAAGACATTGTTTCGGAACACGGATTTTATTGCCGATTCGCACACTGCCAATCGTTCTTTCGTTCACAAGTTTATAGGCAGCACCCCTGCCAATGCGCAGGGCTTCTGCTACTTGTTGTACTGTTAGCACATCAGGGTATTGGTTGAACATCTATAAAATCAGCTACTCCTTCCAAGGTGTAAGAACATCATCGGGGATGGGAACGAAGTTTTCCTTCGGTTGCATATGCTGCACATGATGGATTCTGCGGCAAAAAGCATCCCATGTTTCGGGTTCATCCCGCTGGATATTGCAATATTGCTTTTCCAACGGGATATTTGTCAGAATGAAAACCTTTGTAAAGCAGGCTTCTTTGTTGGCATAACGGCAGGGCAGTGTAACGGGGTAGCCGTCCAGGTATACAAGCATATCCTTAATGGGCAAACTGCTGCGGAACTCCTCAAAAATCAGTATGTCCTGTCCTTTGTAACCGTCAAAGGGGTGTGCATAGTCTGTGACGCGGTAGACATTGGAATAGCCGTATTGCTCCATAATGCCGCGCGTCTTGCCGACGCCTGTTTCACCGTAAATATAGGTGGTGTCTAACTGACGGAAGGTATCTTTATATTCCTCATTCCTTAACGCCTGCCGTGTCTGCTCTACGTAGTTTATTTTTGTCATAGCAGAGGGAACGGCCTCTAAAATTTCTGCGTTGCTTTTGCCCTGCTTTATCATTTCAAAAATCTGTTCGCAGTCTTTCTTGCCGCGCGCACGGTCTGGCGGCATTATACCAGATTCTTCAAACGTTTCTATATGGTTTGTTTCATGTTTGGCATCGTCCTGCCAGCGACCTTCCTTGCGGATGTAATCGCGGTTTTCCTGATTACTGCCTTTTGCCATTTCGATGTGTGCCCCATAAAAGCGCTGCTGCAAGGTGCTGAACATCACGGCATTTTTAAAGACAAGGTACAAATGCGTGTGTGGCGTTCCTTCTGCTCCCGTTTCATCACACATACACCAGTAGAGCAAGCTTGAAAACTGTGGCAGCAGCCCCTTGATGTGTTCATGGGTGAAACCGTGTTTTTGTGGGTTGTTGATGGTAATTTGATATTTTCGGGCTGCGGTAGAGCGTGCCATGTTCAAGCCTCCTTTGACCTGTACACATTTGACGTGAAGTGCAAAGGTAATACTAGCCTTTGCACTTCACTGGTTTGTTTCACGGCGATTAACACAATCGTCAACTTGATTATATCGCAAATAACAATTTTGTCAAGCGTATTTACAAAATTGTTATTTCGTGGTAGAATGGTGTCGAGGTGAGAAGTATGCCCTATGCAAAACTGCTGAACCAACTAATTGAAGAATCTGGCATGACCGCCAAAGACATCGCCCAAAAGTGCGCGGACTATGGTGTTTCTATTACACCCTCTTATTTGAGTATGCTACGCAACGGAGCAGGCAAGCGGATGCCGTCCGATGAAGTTTCCCGCGCGATAGCCAAGGCACTGGGCAAAGACGAGAATCTTCTGGTTGTAGAGCGTGCGTTGGACGAAGCCCCAGAACCGATTACAAAAGCGTTGCAGTACATTCTGCGCATAGCCACGGCGGAGATTTTCGGCCTTACGGGTACTGAACTCACCCCCGAAATGGAAGCCCTTATGGATGAACAAATCCAGAAGATGCCCCTATCCGAAAGCGTTTTGCAGCTTGCCCAGCAAACAAATCTACCCCAGTTTAATAAAGACACTTTCGGTGCTATGATGCAAAGCACGGACGGCTCTACAACTGTGAATGTTACCGCCCCTCCCGAATTTGTAATCGACACCGATGCCATGCAGCCCATCATCGGAAAAGGTGATCGCGTGCGTTTACAACGTGAGCAGCAGTATAAGGCAGGCGATATTGTGGCCTTTCACGGGAACGGCATGGAGTGCAGGCGCGTGGAGATTATAGACGGACATATTCTGCTTGTGCCGTTTGAACGCGGATTTGATTCCCTGCCATATGACCCCAAGAAGCAGCAAATCCTAGGACGTGTAATCACTGTCACCAGAGATATAAAATAAAAAATGCGTCAGTCGTCTTGACTGGCGCATTTTCTTTAGATAATAGCAAGCCCTGCGGAGGATGGCGGCAGCGGGCAGGCCCGTGGCCAACCCGTAAACGGGCAACTCTCGGCAGGCCCCCAAAGGCAAATAGAGATGGGCATGCAACAGCCACAAACGGGCGTGCTGTGCTTACCGTATCCCCCAAGGCCGGGGCACGGCCTTGGGGGCCGGCCTGCGGGCCGGGGCGACCGAGTGGGCATCGAGCCCCCTCGGTACGCCACGGGCTAGCACAGCCGTCAACCCGTAAGCTGGCAACTGCCACACAGTTCACCTCTGCCGCCGTGCGAGCCTAACGGCTCACACGGCAGGCAAGGTGCCACCTACCCGCAAACCGCCATATATCTGGGGGCGTTGCCCCCAGACCCCCGCCGCAGGGCTTGCTATTGGTTTCTCTGTAATTGTAGGTTTTCTAACGCGTTTCTAACGGATTTCCTAAATTTGCTATTTTTACATTTTGCGTGCGTGGGCATTTTTCTTGCAGCAGTGTTTGAAAAGTCACGTTTGCACGTTGAACATTTGGCACATTTCAGCACCAGTCAGGACAAAACGGTTTTGTTGGGAAAGTGCGTCAGCTAAATGGGGTTCAAGAGGCCGTGAGTTCGACTCTCGCCACTCGGACCAAACGTTGGGCTGTCTACTCAGTATAACCGCCAAATCCGAAAGGATTTGGCGGTTTTTTATTACGTCTTTGAGAAAGCGATATTTTGAAAGAACGAACGTGCCATCCGCTGCTACCAGCGTGCAGGCTTCGCCATTGACGGCGGCATCGTTCACCAGGCAACGACCGCCGGGGACGGCGACTTTTACCGCATGGTGCGCCGCTGATTTCCGCCGCACTTATTCCAGCCCATACTCCCGCAAGCAGTGCTTTATACCGGCCTGTGTGTCTGCAAATCCCACACCTGCGGCGTTGCGGAACTTGCTGCCGTCCATCAGCAGGCTGCGCGGCCACTCCTGTTTTTCAATCTTTGGGTGGATGCCCAGCGTCTCACAGACCCGCAACGCGGTCGTATGCATATTGCAGTCATTCTCACTGCCAAAGTTGTACACGCCGCCGGGCAGTTCCATTGCCTGGGTCAGCTGCTCCACGGCCTCGCGCACGTAGGTAATGCCGCGGTAGTCACGGCAGGAGAACCGCAGTGTGCCGCCGTGCAAAGCCGCACTGTACAGGTTCAGCAGAAAATTTCCACGGATCGGCAGGCCATACCCGGGCAGATCGTACATCCAGGTAGCACGCAGCAGCACAGCATCGGGCCGGGCATCCAGCACGCGCTGTTCGGCTTCCAGCTTGTGGCGGCCATAGACGTTGGCAGGGGAGAGCGGCGTATCCTCGGCAAACGGCCCAATGTCCGTCAGTCCCGTGTATACCTGATCCGAGCTGAAACACACGAGCTTTGCGCCCGTCGTCTGTGCAGACCGGGCCATCCAGAGCGGCAGCTCCACATTGGCGCGATAGGATTCCTCCGGGTGTTTTTCGCTGTATCCAGTGTCCGAGATTGCCGCTGTGTGCAAAATTACGTCGGGCTGTTCGTGCCACACAAGCTCGGCCACCGCCGTTTCATCGGCGGCGGCCAGCATCCCTTTCGGGAAAGCGCACAGTTCATACCGGCCTGCCAGCTGCGCCATAATGCGTGCCCCCACAAAGCCGCCTGCACCGGAAACCAACACTTTTTTCATCAGAGCTTCTCCTTACAAAACTATTTTGCTTTTATTGTACCGTTTTTGCGCACCCGGCGCAAGCATCTTGACAAATTCGGCGGTAGTTTGTATAATAAAGGCACCTAAAATAGGTGTGGATTTTTACAGTTTTGATACTACTTTTCGCCACACAATGGCCCTCCGGGCTGTTGTGTGGCGTTTTTGCGTGCCGAAAAGGAGAAACCCATGAACGATACCTTTATGAAAGAAAAACCGATTTTCCCGTTGCTGACTTCGATGGCGCTGCCCATGGTCATTTCCATGCTGGTCAACGCGCTGTACAACATTGTGGACAGCCTCTTCGTTGCCCGCATCAGTGAGGAAGCCATGACCGCGCTCTCGCTGGTGTACCCGGTGCAGAACCTCATCAATGCAATCGCGATTGGTTTCAGCATCGGCATCAGTGCGCTGATCTCGCTGCACATGGGCGCAGGCAATAAGGAAAAGGCTGACACTGCCGCCACCCACGGCATGGTGCTTTCGCTGATTCACGGCGTCATTATCTCCATCGTCTGCACGGCCATCATGCCGCGCTTTCTGCGGTCCTTCACCAGCGATGAATCGGTCATCGCCATGGGTCTGACCTATTCCCGCATCGCCTTTATGTTTGCCGTTGTCATCATGGCGGCCATGTCGTTTGAGAAGATTTTTCAGGCCGTTGGCCGGATGAACGTCACAATGATCGGCCTGATGGGCGGTTCCGTCTGCAACATCATCCTTGACCCGCTGCTGATTTTCGGCATCGGCCCCTTCCCGGAAATGGGCATTGCAGGCGCGGCGCTGGCTACCGGCATCGGCCAGCTGGTACCGGTCGTGTTCTACCTCATCGTTTATAACGTGCGGCCCATCCCGGTCAAGCTGCGCCGCGCCTGCCTGCGGGCCGACGCCAAGCTGGACCTGCAGCTGTACGCCATCGGCGTGCCTGCTATCCTGAATTTGGCGCTGCCTTCGGTGCTTATCTCCTTCCTGAATGGACTGCTGGCGGCATTCTCCCAGAGCTATGTTGTGGTGCTGGGCATCTACTACAAATTGCAGACTTTCCTGTATCTGCCCGCCAACGGCATTGTGCAGGGCCTGCGTCCCATCATTGGCTACAACTACGGCGCAGGGGAGTATGACCGTGTCAAGAAGCTCTACCGCACGGCCATGGGGATGTGCGCGGCTATTATGGCGGCGGGCACGGTACTGTGCCTGGCGCTGTCCGGGCAACTGATTGGGCTGTTCAGTTCCAGCGCGGAGACCATCGCCATCGGCACAGTCGCATTGCGCATTATCTGCGCGGGCTTCATCGTCTCGACGATCTCTGTCGTTGTCTCCGGTGCGCTGGAGGGCCTAGGCATGGGCGTACAGTCGCTTGTTATTTCGCTGTGCCGCTATGTGGTAGTCATCATGCCGCTGGCCTGGGCGTCCTGCCGCGTGCTGGGTGCAAACGGCATCTGGAACGCCTTCTGGGTGACGGAGGTCATCACCGCCGTGATTGCGTTGGGCGTATACCATAAGAGCGTGAAATTGAAGTAAGGGTATACAGAGAGAGCCTGACCGGGGATGGTCAGGCTCTCTCTGTATAAAGGTCTCCCCTTGGGGGAAGCTTGTCACCGAAGGTGACTGATGTGGGGCGCGCTTGCTGCAGCAGCCCATTTATGCGTAATCATGGGCACGCCTCCCCTCATCCGGCCCTTTGGGTCACCTTCTCCCTCGTGAGAAGGCTTTTTTACGCTTTCTCCTGCACGTAGCGGATGAACGCGTCGCGCTCGGCGGTGGAGCGCACGACGGCGGTGTACATCTGGTCGCCCATGTCTAGGCGCAGGGCCTGGGGGATGCGCTCTGCCATCTTCATGCGACTGCCGTACTTGGCCATGATCTGTGCGTGGGTGTGCTTGTACTCGTGGCAGTCGCGGCGGCCTGCATAGACGCAGAAATACTTGGGGCCGTCCAGCTCAGCGTTGCGCACCTCATCATAGCAGACCATGTCGGCCCAAATCTGGTAGCAATCCACCGAGTTCGCATAATTGATCATATCGGGCGTGTAGCCGCCGGCTGGGCGCATATTGACTTCCAGCGCAACGTAATCGCCCTTTTTGCCAAGGCCGGGCTTGTCCTCGTTGAGCTGGAAAAACTCACAGTGGAAGAACCGGCTCTTTGCGCCGAACGCCTTGATGGTGCGGAAGCCCGCATTCTTCAGCGCGGCGGGCACAGTTTTCTGCGTCCAGTAGCTCAAATCACCGTTCTCACTGACGATATCCAGCATCGGGGTGGGGAACACATTGGAGGTGTAGAACAGCGGCACGCAATGGCTGTCGGCCACGCCGTCAAAGCTGACGATGGTGCCGTTGATATATTCCTCCATAATATACTGCACATTATGCGGCTCTGCATAGAACTTTTTCAGTTCGGTAAAGTTATGCAGCTTGTAGGTGGCCTCGGCACCGCAGCCGTTGTCCGGCTTGACAATGACCGGGTAGCCGACTTCCTTAATAAAGGTGCGGGCCTCATGCAGGGTGCTGACCATATGGTGGCGGGCCACCGGCACACCGGCGGCAATGTAGCTTTCCTTCATCTTGCTCTTGTACTTGATGCGCTCGATGAAGTCGTTCTGTGCGCCGGTCGTGATGTTGAAATCCGTGCGCAGCTGGGCATCCATTTCCAGCCAATATTCGTTGTTGGACTCGATCCAATCGATCTTGCCATAGTGGAAGGTGAAGTAGGCGACGGCACGGAGCATCTCGTCATAGTTGCCGAGGTTGTCCACGCGGTAATACTCCGTCAGGCAGTTTTTCAGTTCCCACGGAATCTCGTCGAACGGCGCGTCGCCGATGCCCAGCACATTGACACCATTGCGGTGCAGGCGGTCGCAGAAATTCCAGTAGGTCTTGGGAAAATGCGGGCTGACAAAGATAAAATTCATCGGGTTCTTCAACTTCCTCTCTCTATTTTAGGGGTATCACACAAATCGGTTCTGCTCGGCGTTGTACTCATAGCCGATTTCGGCCAGAGCCGCACACAACGCCTGCTTGTCGGCATCCTCGCGGTCGCAGAGCGCATCCAGAGAAGCATCCCGGTCGCGCAGCTGGGTGTTGACATAGCTCAATAGCATTACGGGGTCATGGGGGAGCATGGGCGAACCTCCTTAAAAAAGCAAATCAAAAGAGAAAAAGCCGGTCACACGGATGTGACCGGCATTTTTTCCTTCCAATCAGACCGCGCGGGTAACTTTACCAGAGCGCAGGCAGCGGGTGCAGGCGTAGATATACTTCGGGGAACCGTCCACGATCGCCTTCACGCGCTTGACATTGGGGTTCCAGGTACGGTTGCTCCGACGATGAGAGTGAGAAACCTTAATACCGAACGTGACACCCTTGCCACAGCAAGAACATTTGGCCATAATTGCTTGCACCTCCTTTTCAATAGCTTTAACAGTATAGCGTATGATGGCAGAAAATGCAAGTGTTTTCGAAGATTTTTTTTGAATTTTTTTCATAATTTTGCGTTTTTGCTCAATTTTGCCCCCAAATATTGTGTTTTGCCGCTCTGCGGGGCTTGTTTTGCTGCCGTTTCTACGATATAATAGACTAAGTTTTAATGGGGTGGTGTGTACTTTTGAACGGTTTGTTGTCTCCCGCAGTGATTTTGCAGTATCTGCTGCGCGCCATCGTTGTGCTGATTGCCATACCATTCCACGAGTCCGCCCATGCGCTGGCCAGCCACCTGCTGGGCGACGACACCGCCGTGCGGGCGGGTCGGCTCTCGCTGAACCCGATGCGCCACTTTGACCCGCTGGGCGCATTATGCATGCTGGTGGGCGGTGTCGGCTGGGCCAAGCCTGTTTCCATCAACCCTTACAACTATAAGAACCCGAAAATCGGCATGGCGCTGTCCGCCGCAGCCGGGCCTGCCAGCAACTTCTTACTGGCGTGGGTATCGATGATCCTGTACAAGCTCTGCTGGTACAGTGGCGCGGGGCAGGCTGTGCCCGCGCTGTCGATGTTCCTTTATTATATGGTTGCCATGAACCTGAGCCTGGGTGTGTTCAACCTGCTGCCGGTGCCGCCGTTTGACGGCAGCCGCATTGCGCTGTTGTTTTTGCCGCAGCGGCTCTACTTCAAGGCGATGAAGTACGAGCGGTATATCATGCTGGCCGTGCTGGCGCTGGTATTCCTGGGCCTTTTGAACACGCCGCTCTCGATGCTGGTCAACGCCATGTGGAATTTGATGCTGCGCCTGACAGGCTTTGTGGAACTATTGTGGGGGTATTGAGTTTTTGCCGGAAGTTCTGACATTTAAAATTGAAGATTTTGAAGGCCCGCTTGATTTGCTACTGTATCTCGTGGGCAAAAATAAAATGAACCTCTATGATGTCAACATCATGGAGCTGATCGAGCAGTACACCGCCGCCATCCGTGAAATGCAGCAGAACCGCATGGAGATTTCCAGCGAGTTCATCGATATGGCGGCCCATCTCGTACAGATGAAAAGTGCGCTGCTGCTGCCCCGCAGCCCCGAGGCCGAGCGGATGAAGGCCGAGCTGACCGGCCGCTTGATTGAGTACAGCGCCTGCAAGGAGGTCGCCGCCCAGCTGGGCAGCCGTGCGCGGGATTTGTATACCGTCGCGCGTGAGCCGATGCCGCTGGTGGGCGCAGCCGAGTACACTCGCCGCCATGACCCCAACTGGCTGGTGCAGGCATGGTTCAACTTAATGGGCCGTAGCACCCGCAAGAAAAAGCCCACGCAGGAAAAGTTCGAACCTCTGGTCACAGCGCCGTTTGTCTCGGTGGCGAGCCGGGTCTCCCATATGCTGCGCGGGCTGCTCAAGGGCAGTTTGCAGAAGATGGGGGAGCTGTTCAGCCACGAGGAGAGCCGCAGCACCAATGTCGCCACATTCCTGGCACTGCTGGAACTGATCCGCGCAGGCCGCGTCAAGGTAGATGACAGCGGCACTTTGCAGCTTGACCATACCCACCGCAGAAGAAAGGACAAAACGCAATGACAGAACGACAGGAGTTGGGCTCGCTGGAAGCCATGCTGTTTGCCCACGCCGAGCCGGTGGAGACCGCCCGCCTGGCCGACGCCCTGCGGCTGGACACAGACGAGACCGCCGAACTTTTGCAGAAATTGCAGAAGCTCTACGACGAGCGGGAAAGCGGTATGGTCCTTTTGTATTTTGAACCGGACCGCTGGCAGATGACGACCCGCCCGTACTACGGCGAGATGGTGAAGCGCATTTTGGACACCCGCCGCAACGCGCCGCTTTCTCCCGCCGCGCTGGAAGTACTGGCTGTCATCGCCTACAATCAGCCGGTCTCCCGCAGCTTTATCGAGCAGGTGCGCGGCGTGGATTCCTCGTCCACCGTCACGAAGCTGCTGGACAAAGGGCTGATTGAAGAAGCAGGCCGTCTGGATCTGCCCGGCAAGCCGGTGGCGTTCCAGGTCACGGATACCTTTTTGCGAGTATTCGGTCTGGGAAGCCTGGCCGACCTGCCGCCGCTGCACGGCGAAGCACCGGAAAACAGCGAGCCGGAGGAAGCAGAGGACGACGACGGCCAGTTGGAATGGAAGTGATTGCCTATGGCCATTCTTTTCTTCATTCTGCGGCTGATCGGCTGGGTATTGCTGGCAATCCTGCTGCTTTTGGTCGTTGCGCTGCTGCTGCCGCTGGGCATACAGGCGGCGTACAGGCCGGGGGAGGCATTCGCCAAAGCCTTTTACGGGCCGCTGAAATTCACCCTCTGGCCGCGCGGCGGCACACAGGGCACACAGTCCAAAGCGAAATCCAAGCCCACGCAGAAGCTGCCGGAAAAGCCTGACACACCACCGCCGCCCACCGTCACCAAGACCGTGGAGGGCGAGAAGGCCAGCGTGACCGTCAAGGTCGAGCCGGATAAGTCTGCGCTGCCTGCCCCCGCACCGCGGCCCGCAGCGACAGCTGCGCAAGCCGAGGCCAAAACCACACCAGCGTCCGCGCCAGAGGAAACGCCCCCCGCACAGAACAGCAAGGGTGGTCTGCCGTTCGGCATTTCTGACCACATCGACGCCGCTATGCAGCTGCTCTCCGATAACCCGATGGCCTTTGCAAAATGTATGCTGGGGCATACCGGCTGGCTGGGCCGCCGCCTGCTGCGCACCGTGCGGGTGCAGCATCTGGATGTGTTCTGGACCGTCACCGCAGACGAGGCCAGCACCACCGCCGAGCTGTACGGCGCGGAGATGGCAGCGCTGAACAATCTGCTGGCGTTTTTGCAGCAGTACATCCGTTTGCAGAGCGACCGCCTCTGGCTCGAGCCGGATTTCACCGGTGAGCGGACAGGGGAGCGCAATATCTCTTTCCGTGTATCCATCGGTACCGGCGTGCTGCTCTGGTTGCTTTTACGGCTGCTTTGGCGGCTGTGGAAAGACCCGCAGCTGCAGCCCGCCGTCAAAAATTCATAAACGATTTTCGTATTATAAAAGGAGGAATTTCTTATGGCTGAGCATCCTATCCAGGGCCTGATGGGCGTCACCATCGAAAAAATTCGCGACATGGTCAACGCCGAAACCATCATCGGCGATCCCATCCATGTGGACGATACCACCATCATCCCGGTCTCCCGCGTCACCTTCGGTTTTGCATCCGGCGGTTCCGACGTCGGGCCAAACTCCAACAAGCAGATGTTCGGCGGCGGCAGCGGCGCGGGCGTCTCGGTCACGCCGGTGGCGTTCCTGGTCGTGTCCAACGGCAATGTACGCACCGTCCAGCTGGTGGAAAAAGTTTCCGCCGTGGATAACGTCATTGCGTCCCTGCCAGAGCTGGTGGACAAAGTCGCCGCGCTCATCAAGAAAGAAAAGCCGGGTGCTGATGCCCCCGCTGATAAGGAGTAAATTTTTCATGGCAGAACAAAGAGTTCAAAAGGTACTGGCTGACCAGGGTATCTGCTCCCGCCGCGAGGCCGAGCGTTTGATTGCCGCTGGCAAAGTCAAGGTCAACGGCCACCCGGTCGGGCTGGGCGATAAGATGGACCCTGATTTTGACAAGGTCATGATTGACGGCAAGACCGTCCGCATCGTGCGTAAGCGCCAGTACACCTATATCATGCTGCACAAGCCCCGCGGCTACCTGACTACCCGCTCCGACGATCGCGGCCGCAAGACCGTCATGGACTTGGTGTCCGACGTGCCCGCCATGCTGCGCCCTGTCGGCCGCCTGGACAAGGACAGTGAGGGCTTGCTGCTGATGACAGACGACGGCGCGTTCATCAATATGCTGACCCATCCGTCCGGCGGTGTCGGCAAGCTGTACCGCGTCACGGTCAACCCCCGCGCCACCGAGCAGCAGATCATTGAGATGTCCTCCGGCGTCGTGCTGGACGACGGCGTCAAGACCAAGCCCTGCGTCATCCATGTTGTGGTGGACGAGCCGGGCCGCAGCGTGCTGGAGATCACCCTGCACGAGGGCCGCAACCGTCAGATCCGCCGTATGTGCTCGGCAGTCGGCCTGCAGGTCGTGCGCCTGCGCCGCAGCGCCGAAGGCCCGGTCAAACTGGGTATGCTGCAGCCGGGCGAGTACCGCGAACTGAAAAAGAGTGAGATCAACGCACTGCGCAACGCGGCCATGAAATCGTCTAATAAGGGTGAAAGTCGCCCTTCCGGCACGGCACGCCGCCCCGGCCCCATCAGGAAGCGCACAAATTCTGACTAAAATTGCAGAAAATCCTGAAAAACGTGCAAAATTCCACTTGTGAAAATAGCACAATCGTAGTATAATTATGTTAAATGGCGGATTTTTGTAAAATATTTTTATAAGATTTTATAAAAAACAGTCAGTTTTACCATAGGAGGAAACTGTATGGCAGCAAATAAGCCCGGCAAGGCAGAGATCCTTGCAGCATTTTTTGATGACGGCACCTACGCGCCGCTGTTTACTGACGGCGCTGTAAGTGCAGCTTACGGCTGTGCAAACGGCCAGAACGCCTACGTCGTGTTTGAGGACGGTTCTCCCGTCGGCGTGCAGGATATCGAAAAGAATATCCGCGTGCTGGAGATGGCCGCCGAGACCGGTGCACCGGTCGTTACGTTCTATGACTCCACCGGCGCTAAGCTGGAGGGTGGCCTTGACCTGCTCAACGCCAACGCCCGCCTGACCGCTGAGATTGCGCGCGTGTCCGGTGTTGTGCCCCAGGTCGCCGTTGTTACCGGCACCTGCGCCGGCACCAACGCCATCAACGCCGCCGCCGCTGACGTCTGTGTCATGGCTGAGGACGCCGAGCTGTTCCTGAACGCTCCGTTCAACGCTGAGGACAAGGTCGCCAACGCCGGCTCTGCCGCGTTCGCCGCCAAGGCCGGTGTCGCCGCCGTTACCGCCGCGGACGCTGTTGCCGCTGCCAAGCAGGCTGCGTCCATCGTCGCCCTGCTGCCTGCCAACAACCTGGCCGGCCCCACTCTGTTCGACTTTTCCGCACCTTCCAAGGCTCTCGACCTTGTGAAGTACACCGCCGCTGACGCCGTCGCCGCTTTGGCTGACGAGGGCAGCGCCGTCGAACTGTACGCCGGTTACGGCAAGAATGTCGTCACCGCGCTGGCTACCATCAACGGCAGCGCCGTCGGCATTGTCGCCACCGAGAAGAAGGCCCTGTGCCACAAGTGCACCGCCAAGGCTGCCCGCTTTGTCCGCCTGTGCGATGCGTACAGCATCCCGGTCGTGACCGTCGTCAACACCGAGGGCTTCGGCCGTAGCGAGGGTGATGACGAGGCCGGCGGTATCCGCCAGGCCGCCCGTATGGCCGGTGTCTATGCCGAGGCTACCACCGTCAAGGTCGCCGTTCTGGCCGGTGAGGCTGTCGGCCCTGCTTACACCGTCTTTGCTGCCTGCGCTGACTGGCGCGTCGCCGTGCAGGGCTGCACTGTGGCCCCGCTGGCCCCTGAGGCCGCCGTCACCGTTCTGTACAAGGACGAAATTTTTGCTTCCGATAACATCGTCAACGCCACCAAGGCCAAGGCCGCCGCTTACGCCAAGGACGTTTGCAGCGCTGACGCCGCTGTTGCCAACGGTGCCGCTGACGCCGTTGCCGATGCTGCCACCGCCCGCGGCGCTGTTGTCCAGGCCCTGGATATGCTGGCCAGCAAGCGCGCTGTGCGCCTGGCTAAGAAGCACGGCAATATCACGCTGTAATCATCAACCTTGAAATAGGGAGGAACTTTCTATGAAAAACCTGATCGTTACCGTAAACGGCGTTGCTTATAATGTCACCGTTGAGGAAGGCACTGGCGCCCCCGCTGCCGCTCCTGTTGCTGCCCCCGCAGCCGCACCGGCTCCCGCCGCTGCACCGGCACCTGCTGCCGCCCCCGCTGGCGCTGCCGGTGCTGTCTCTGTCACCGCTCCCATGCCCGGCAACATCCTGGATGTCAAGGTCAAGGCCGGCGACTCCGTCAAGGCTGGCGACACCCTGCTGATCCTCGAGGCCATGAAGATGGAGAACGAGATCAGCGCCCCGCAGGACGGCACCATTGCCAGCGTCAATGTGCGCAAGGGCGACGTTGTCAACTCCGGCGACCTGCTCATCACCATGAACTAATAGAAAGGCCGGGTGAATCACATTGGCTAAGAAACCCATTAAGATTACTGAGGTCGTCCTGCGTGATGCCCACCAGTCTCTGCTGGCCACCCGCATGACCATGGACGAAATGCGCCCCATCCTGCCCGAAATGGACAAAATCCCGTACTTCTCTGTGGAGTGCTGGGGCGGCGCTACGTTTGACTCCTGCATCCGTTTCCTGGATGAGGATCCTTGGGAGCGCCTGCGCATCCTGCGCAAGGAGCTGCCCCACCAGAAGCTGCAGATGCTGTTCCGTGGCCAGAATATGCTGGGCTACCGTCCCTACGCCGATGACGCCGTCGAGTACTTCGTCCAGAAGTCTGTCGCCAACGGCATTGACGTCATTCGTATTTTCGACGCTCTGAACGATCCGCGCAACCTGCAGACCGCCATCAAGGCCGCCAACAAGGAAGGCGCTCACGTTCAGGCCTGCATCAGCTACACCTTGAGCCCGGTACATAACAACGAGTACTTCGCCAACTACGCCAAGACTCTGGAAGAGATGGGTGCCGACTCTATCTGCATCAAGGATATGGCCGGTCTGCTGAAGCCCTACACCTGCTATGACTTGGTCAAGGAGCTGAAAGAGACCATCAAGATCCCCGTGGATATCCACAGCCATTACACCGCAGGTCTTGCTTCCATGTCCATTCTGAAGGGCATCGAGGCTGGCGCAGATATCGTTGATACCGCCATGAGCCCCCTCGCGCTGGGCACCTCTCATATGCCCACTGAGAGTCTGGTCGCCGCCCTGCAGGGCACCGACTACGACACCGGCCTTGACCTGAACCAGCTGAATGTCGTCCGCGCTTACTTCAACAAGCTGCGCGAGAAGTACATCGCCAACGGCCAGATCAACCAGAAGTCCCTGGGCGTTGACGCCAATACCCTGCTGTATCAGGTGCCGGGCGGTATGTTCTCCAACATGCTCAAGCAGCTGA